>Ga0335075_10000345_pt1 | contig 83464 bp, 69 predicted proteins | sample Lox_Sample_24_FD_206723 | JGI IMG/M metagenome (GOLD analysis project Ga0335075, IMG submission 206723) | Soil microbial communities from Loxahatchee National Wildlife Refuge, Florida, United States - Lox_Sample_2.4 | ecosystem: Environmental > Terrestrial > Soil > Wetlands | place: USA... | reverse complement strand
CGGACCCAGCGCGGGTGCCGGGCGTGCGAGGCCGGGCCGGTTGCCGGCCCGCTCGCCGGCCCGCTCGTCGGCCCGGTTGGCGCTGGTTGGCGCCGCGCCGCGCCAAGTGCCGGCCGCCGCGATCGCACTGGCGGGGTCCTGCGCACCGCCCCCAGGCGTGCGGGCGCCACCCCGGCGGAGTCTGGAATGATCGTGGTAGATACCGCGCAAATATGCTCGTCAGCTACCACGATCATGAAAATCCGCCGCGGCCGCGCGCGCTGCCGGCCCGTCAGCCGGATCCCGGTGATGGGCCGCGCGCTGCACGTCACGGTCTGCTGCACGTCACGGTCTATAGCAAGGGCGCCCGCACCGAAATTCCCGGAGTACTCAAATTTGACTGCTCGTGATTTACTGTTCTGGTGAACCCCACCCGGCTGTATGTCCTCGGCGCGCTCGCCCGCCACGGCCCGATGTACGGGCATCAGATCCGGCGGGACGCGCGGATCGGCCGCACAGAGCTCTGGTCCGAGGTCAAGCCGGGGTCGCTGTACGCGGCGCTGCACCGGCTGCAGGCCGAGGGGCTGATCGAGCCCGTGCGCACCGAGCAGCAGGGAAACCTGCCCGCCCGCACCGTCTACGCGATCACCACCGAGGGCCACAGGGAACTGCGCGCCCTGCGCGGGGAGGCCCTGCGCGAGCTCGCGCTGCGCCCCGACCCCGTCGACCTGGCCCTCGCGGTCAGCGCCGACCTCGATGAGGACACGCTGCGGGGATACCTAGCCAGCCGGCGTGAGGCGCTGGCCAGCCGCGCTGCCTTCTTTGCCAACGAACGCGAGCGCGGCTGGCCCGATCAGACCGCCGCCGACGACCTGATCATCGAGCACGCGATCACCCGGATCGAGGCCGAAGTGCGCTGGCACGACCTGGCGCTCGACCGAATCGGGAAGCTCACCGCGGACCAGGAGCCGGGGGCCGCGGAGTTGCCCGGGGCAGGCTGATGACCATCCAGCCGCTGCGCCTGCTCGGCGACCCCGTGCTGCGCACCGTGTGTGACCCCGTCACCCGGTTCGGCGACGCCACCGGCCGGCTGGTCGACGACCTGCTGGAGAACGTGCTGCTGCCGGGCCGGGCCGGCCTGGCGGCGCCGCAGATCGGTGTCACGCTGGCGGCCTTCTCGTACAACGTCGACGGCGAGCACGGCTGCATACTCAACCCGGTCATCGTGGAGGCTTCCGGCTCCTGCGACGGGCCGGAGGGATGCCTGTCCATCCCCGGTCTCAGCGCATGCTGCACGCGTGCGATGCGCACGGTGGTGACCGGCGTCGACCGGCACGGCGACCCGGTCATCCTGGCGGGCACCGGCGAGCTGTCCCGGGCCCTGCAGCACGAGACCGACCATCTGCGCGGCGTGGTGTTCCTCGACCGGCTCGCCGGACAGCGGCGCAAGGATGCGCTGGCCGAGTTTCGCAGGGCGGCGGGGCCGCTCACCCGGGGAGCAGGATGAGCTTCCCGGTGGTGCGCCGCGCCGCGAGGTCCTCCTGGGCGCGGGCTGCCTCGTCCAGCGGGTACCTGCCGCCGATGCGGACGGCCAGCTTGCCCTGGCCGACCCAGCGGAACAGGTCATCGGCCCGGGCCAGCAGCTCCTCCCGGGTCGTGACGTAATCCGCCAGCGTGGGCCGGGTGAGGAACAGCGAGCCGCCCACGTTGAGGCGCTGCGGATCCAGGGGCGGGACCGGCCCGCTGGCTCCGCCGTAGAGCACCATGTACCCCCGGCGCCGCAGCGCGGCCAGGCTCTCGTCGAAGGTCGCCTGCCCGACGCCGTCGTAAACGACCGCCGCGCCTTCGCCCCCGGTGACCTCGCTCACCGCGGCACCCAGCCCTGCATAGCCGACGACATGGTCAGCGCCGGCGCCCCGGGCAAGCTCCGCCTTCTGCGTCGTCGATGTGGTCCCGATCACCACTCCGCCGCGCATCTTGACCATCTGGGTCAGCAGCAGCCCGACGCCGCCCGCCGCCGCGTGCACGACCACCGGGTCGCCCGCGGCCACCGGATAGGTGTCGGTCACCAGGTAGTGCGCGGTCATGCCCTGAAGCATCACCGCCGCTGCGGTCTGGAGGTCGATCCCGTCGGGCACCAGGACCGCCCGGCCTGCGGGGATGACGACCTGCTCGGCGTAGCTGCCGGGGACGCCGCTCCACGCGACCCGGTCGCCCTTGCGCGGTCCGTCGACATCAGGGCCGACGGCGGCGACGGTGCCCGCGCCCTCGCCGCCCGGCACGAAGGGGACATCGCCGCGGTACGGCGGCCGGCCCTCCCTCTGGTAGATGTCCATGTAGTTGATCCCGGCCGCCGCGACGTCGACAAGGACCTGCCCGGGGCCGGGCTCGGGCGCATCGTGTTCGGCCAGCCTGAGGACTTCCGGCCCGCCATGTGCCTCAGCGATCACTGCGCGCACGTGCGTCGTCCTTTCCGCGTGAGGCTGCGGTCTAAGCCCGACCCTACCGATATGCCGGGTAAAGTACGGGCGGTTGAGTCGCCGCGCGTGCGGAAGGAGTCGGCGGGGAGTCATGGCTAAGCGATGGAGTGATCTCAGTCCCCGCACCCGCAAGCTGATCATCGTGGCAGGGGTGGCCGAGACCGGCCTCAAGGCCGCGGCTGCCATCGACCTCAGGCGGCGCCCGGCCGACCAGGTCCGCGGCCCGAAGCTGGCCTGGTTCGCGGCGCTCTTCGTCAACTCGGCCGGGCTGATACCGCTGTCGTACTTCCTCTTCGGGCGGCGCAGGGGCACCGCGGCCTGAGGCCAGGCGAAGGCTGCCGCCGTAGGATCACGGCATGAGCGAACCTTCATCCGCCGGCTTCCCGGTGACCACCGCGCTGGAACTGACCGGGATGACGGTCGAGCGCGACCTGGGCGTCGCATTCGGCCTGGTCGTGCGCAGCATGGGCTTCGCCAGGTCGGTGGGCGCCGGTTTCAAGGCGCTGCGCCAGGGCGAGGTGACCCAGTACACCGCGTTGCTTGAGGACAGCCGCAGGCACGCGATCGACCGGATGATCGAGAACGCCAAGCTCCTGGGTGGCAACGCGGTCATCGCGATGCGGTTCGACTCCTCAGAGATGGGGCAGCAGCTCACCGAGATCGTGGCCTACGGCACCGCGGTCGTCGCCCGTCCCGCCGCCTAGCCATGGCCCCGACGTCTTCCCCCGGCGGGCACCGGCCGCTGGCCGGCGAGATCGCGAGGGAGCGCCTGGTCGCCCGGCTGCGTGAGCACTACGCCCGGGGCGAGATCGAGCTTGACGACCTGAGCCGCCGGGTCGAAGTCGTTCTGGCCGCGACCTACGCCGACGAGGCCGCCGCGGCCGTCGCGGACCTGCCGGCGCTGGCCGGCCCGGCCGTTGCCGCCGCCGGCCCGGCCCGGCGGCCCAGGCGCGGGCACGCCCAGGCTGCCAGGCCGGGCCCCGGATGGGTGCGGACCGATGAGCGGTTCCGCGATCCGGCCAGCAAGGCGATCATGCGGGTGTGGATCGACCCGTCCACCGACCCCGAGACCCGCTATTACATTCCCGAGAGCGGCGGCTAAGGGTCGCTCCCGGGGCCTTACTCGTAGGAGATCATTACCGGCTGCGGCGTGTGTGCCATCGTCTGCGATGGGTCGAGCATCGGTGAATCTTTGACGAAGAAATCCTTCCAGCCGAAATCCACTCCCTTCGGCGTGGTGGAAGTGACGACATCCCATGTTTGCTGCTTCATGGCCGGGGTGCCCTGCCCGTCCATGTCCATGACAATGGCGAGGTCGTCGTTGCGGGTATCGAGACCCTGCAGGTCGCTGATTTCCCCGATCTTGAATTCGTGCAGGACAAGGAGCTTCTGCGGGAGGCGGTCCTGCGCGGTGAGCTGGTTCAGCCAGCTGACGACGCTGTTCACCTCGGTGATGCTCACGTTGCCGATCTGGTGCAGCGGCAGCTGCCCCTGGTGCAGCGCCCATTCAGGATCAAGGGCCAGGCCCACGTTCGGCAGGCTCAGCAGCGGCTCGTACAGCTTGGCCTGTGCAAGGAAGCTGTCCCGGCCCGGCTGGAGGTCGAGGATCACGTACATCCCCGCCGCCGTCGCCGCCTGCACCCAGGGGCGCAGCGACGCAACGGGCGTCTCGTACGAGTATCCCCCGCCCGGGCCGGGAGCCGACGTGGCGACGGTGGCGATGATCTCGAACGCCGGGACGACAGGCGTATGGCTCAGCGACTGGTAGGCGGCTGCCAGGCGCTTGACCCTGGCGACGCTGGCGCTGATGCCCTGCTCGCCAAGCGCCCCCAGCGACGGGACTCCGGGGTGTCCGTAGAGCGCGACCAGCCGGTGCATCGGCACGATGAGCTGGCCGCCGCCCGGCAGCTGCACGCCCGTCCCGACGACAGCAAGCCTCGCCGCCAGGCGGCTGGCCGGCCCGAAACCGCTTCCGACCGCGATGACCTGCCGCGGCTTGGCAGCGGACACCGCGGTGATGGCGGCCGGGTCGTCCCGTGGGTCGTAGCCTGGCACCGCCACGACCTCGGCGCCAGCCGCCTCCGCGGTTGCCGTCGCCGCCATTGACTCCGCCGCGTCACTCCTGGACACCAGGACCACCACGTGGCTCAGCGGCTTGGGCTGGGCCAGCCCGGCCAGCCCGGAAGGGTCGGACGTCACCTGCGCCCCGGGCATCTCCGAGGCCAGCTCGGCGGTGTTCAGCCCGACAGCGAGCACGCTGTGCGGATGCAAATCGCTGATCTCCCGCAGGGCGACCACCTCGCTCGCCGACGGGGCCGACTGGCCCCGGCTCCCGGCTGCGGTGCGGCCGTGGCCGGACACGGCGCTGTCCGCGGTGGCAGTCAGCGGTGCGGACAACAGCAGTGGCGCGTGTGCCTGCTCGGCCACGGGAACGGCGGCGGTGACATCGGCCAGGTCGTCGTTCGCCACCACCACGTCGGGTGCGCACCCCAGCAGCGTCCTGGCCAGATCTGCGGTGACCGCGGCCGGCGCACCTGCCAGCACGGAGGTACCCGATACCGCTGCGCGCCTGCACGTCGAGGCTGCCGCCGGCCGGTCGAGATAGCCGGTCAAGGTGTAGGAGATAACAGCTACGAGAACGGACAAGGTAATGAGCAATGTGGCCGCCCTGCGGCGCGAGATTGGCCGCTTAAGGCGATCGGCCCATGGTGCTAGCATGCAGAATTTCTCCCCCCGCTTATGCCAGTCCATTAATCGCTGTTGACCTCGTAATGGCGGTCGGCCATTTTTTCGAGGGCACGGCCTTTTATCGCCTGGCGCTGCGCGCCCTAAACATTCGGTCGTTGCGCTATGGGCGGCAGGCCAATGCCCGCGGATGGGTGCGCGCTATGGCTCGCGGAACGGCAGCAGGCGCTATGCGCCGTCGTGGCCCGGCACGCCGCCGGCGCCGGCCGGCAGGATGACCGCCGACGGATGCTGGGGATCGTGATGGACCTGCTGGTGTGCGGTCAGCAGCGTGGTGGCGGTCGCCAGCGGCTCGCCACTTCCGGTGTTGCGGGCGTACCGGGGGTGCGCGCCGCTGGACACCTGCAGCCTGACCCGCTGCCCCCGGCGGAAGCGGTGCGCGGCGGGCCAGAGCGGGAACTGCACCCGGACGGTGCCATCGGGTTCCGGCGCGGGCCGGCCTGGGGCCAGCCGGAGCAATGCATCGCAGATGTTGACCGAGACACCCGACGGGCCGACGTCGCACAGCCGGGCGAAGAAGTCGGTGTGCTCGCGGCTGGACCCCACGTAGAGGTCGGCAGTGGCCTCGCCGAAGATTTCAAGGTCGCTGGTGAGCGGCGCGCTGGTATAGGTCAGCACATCGGGACGGGCCTCCAGCACACGGTTGTCCACCCGCGCTGTGCCCTGCAGGCCGACCGGCCCGCCCAGGCTTGGGGTGGGATCGGCCGGGTCGTACGTGTAGCGGTCCGGCTCCCCTCCTGCAGGCGGCCCCGTGCCGAGCGCCCCGGCAGGCTGCAGGTGCCAGCGCTGCGGCTGGGTGTCCGGCGGCCACCCGGGCAGGTAACGCCACTCATCCGCGCCGGTGACGAAGGCCCGGACCGGATCCGGCCGGAGGCCGCTGCGATCGCCGAGCAGCTGCGCGCGCAGCCACGGCAGAGCGTCGGTCATCCAGGCGGCAACCGCCTGCTGCTCGGCGTGCCGCCACGGGCCGATGGTCAGATAGGGCTGCTGGCCGGCCCGCCGCAGCGCCGCGTAGTCGCGCAGCTGGTACGGCAGGAAGAAGTCATACCAGCCGGCGACCATGCTGACCGGGGCGGTCACCCGGTCCAGCGTCCCGGTGAAACGGCGGTCCGCCCAGTACCCGTCAGCGGGATCGTCATGCGCCAGCCAGTCCTGGTAGTAGGGGACCCGCTGGCCCGTTGCCACGCGGTCGAGATCACCAAGCGGGAGCCGGCCGAATATCGGGCGGAGCCTGCGGTCGGCCCCCGCCTGCCGGGCGAAGGCAAACCGGCGTTCCTGGCCAGCCACCTGGTTCACCCAGGTCAGCGCGGTCTGCAGGGAGAAAGCTTCCCCTGGGTAAAACGGCGCGCGGAAGTCCGCGGAACTGACCTGCGGGCAGATCGCCTTGAGGTCAGGCCCGGCGTCCGCAGCGATCGCCCACTGGACCATGCCGAGGTAGCTCGGCCCTGTCATCCCGAACGCCCCGGGGTACCAGGGCTGCTCGCGCAGCCACGCGACCGTCGCCAGGCCGTCGTCGTGCTCACCGGGCCCGAACGGGTCGAAGGTGCCACCCGAGCCGAACGTCCCCCGGCAGCTCTGGACCAGCGCCTGGAACCCCCGCTCAGCCAGCATCCGGCCGAAGGCGACCCCCCAGAAGCCGCGCCGCCCGTACGGTGAGCGGACCAGCACCAGCGGCGGCCTCCCGCCGTCGCCGGGCAGGTACCGGTCGGCCAGCAGCCTCACCCCGTCGGGCATGGGCACCGGCAGGTCGCGCTGGACCTTGATGTTGCGGCTGGAGGCGGGCGGCAGCTTCATGGCCCGCCCGAGAAACCGGCTGGCGATCGTCATGCCCCATTGGCTCCTTTTGTTAGCCGTCGCCCATCATTGCAGAGCTGCGTCACCGGGTGGCAGGGCCCGCCGCAGCACCTGGGCAGCCGTCTGCGAGGCTGGTGCCGTGGTGAGGTCTCCGACGCGGCGGCTGGTGCTGCTGCGGCACGCGAAGTCGGCCTGGCCGGACGACGTTGCGGATCGGGACCGGCCGCTGGCACCGCGTGGCCGCCGGGACGCTCCCGCCGCCGGCCGGTGGCTGCGCAAGGCGGGCTTCGTGCCTGACCTGGTGCTGTGCTCCACGGCCCGGCGCGCCCGCGAGACGTGGGAGCTTGCCGAGGGCAAGCTGCGTGCCCATCCCCGGACGGAGTTCGTCCAGCGGGTTTACGGAGCGACCAGCGCGCAGCTGCTCGAGCTGGCGCGGGAGGCACCGGGGGAGGTCAGCACGCTGCTGATCGTCGGGCACGATCCCGCCATGCGGGAGCTGACCCTGGAACTGGCGAGCACGGAGCCCGGCGGCGCAGAGGCAGAGGCGATCGGGCGGGTGCAGGCCAAGTACCCGACGGCCGCGATAGCGGTCCTGGCGTTCACGGCCGGCTGGCCCGAACTCGGCCCCGGCCAGGCCCGGCTGGCCGCCTTCGCCACGCCCGGTGACTTCGGCTCCCGCCACGCGGAAGGGTGACCGGCACCCGCGCTGGATCATCCGGCACGCGCAGTGCCGCACGGAGGCCCGGGTTCCACCCTGGCGGCCGGCAACCCGTGGGTATGTAAGCGCCTGGTCAACCATTACGGCCGTCGCCAGGTATCGATCCTGCAGCGCTCCGGTGTTTTTTGAGTTTTGGGCGCGTGTCGCATCCCCGGTTAGGGTACCATCCGGCTCCGTAATTATTTCCAGCGAACATTGACAGGCGCGACCTCGTGATAGGAGAGCAGCCCGTGCCAGACGCGGAAGGACCAGCAGGTCCGGCTTGGCGGAAGAGTTCCCGGAGCGCGGAGAACGGCAACTGCGTAGAGGTCGCTAGGTTGCCCGGCCCTGCCATAGGCGTGCGGGATAGCAAAGATAATGCACCGGGCTGCCCAGTGCTGGCCTTCACGCCCGCTGACTGGTCCTCTTTCATAGCAGGCGTGCAGGAAGGCGAGTTTGACCTGACCTGAGGTGCTGCGGTGGCGAACGGCGTGGCTCGATGCTGTTACCAGATCTCGCGAGCTATGTCGCCTATTAGCGCTCGTGACTCGGCTTGGCCCAGTGCTCTCCTCCTGAGCTGCTCGAATGTAACCCGGTATTTGTTGGTTTCTGCGGCGTCTTCGATGCTGTAGTCTCCGTTCAGCCTCTCAACATAGACTATGTCTGGGAAAAGTATATCGAATTCTTGCGCAAATCGCATATAGCTGAACGCTCCAGTGCCGATTGGATGGTCAGCATCGAGAGGCAATACATTTATATGAACGTTCGGCATGTGTGAGGACTCGACGAGGCGATCAAATTGTTCCCGCATGGCTGATGTGCTGCTGAAGCGTCGGCGAATGACCGATTCGTCTAGCACCACGGAGAGGTCAAGCGGTTGATCGCGGCTGAGAACATGCTGCCTCGCGATGCGTGCCTCGACCCGGAGTTCAAGATCCGAGGGCGGCAAGTTAAACATTTCATACCAGCCGCGCATGACCCCACGGGCATAGTCCTCTGTTTGCAGCAGCCCAGGGACCACTTGAGGCTCCCAGTCCCAGCGCTCGACCGCCGCGGCCTCGGCGTCGACAAAAGCCGCATATCCGACCGGGAAACTAGCAAGTGCGGCGTCGTCCATCGGTGCCGCCTTGGCGGATTCGCGGGCGAGGGCCAGGAGCTCTGAGCGGTGCGCTTCGCCCACGCGGTAGAGGTCCAGGAGCAGTTGAAGATCGGCTTGTTTGATTCCTGATTTGCTTGTCTCGATGCGGCTGAGCTTCGAGGTGGACCAGCCGAGCCGTTCGGCCACATCTTCGCCGGTGAAGCCGGCACGCTCACGGAGCCGGCGTAGTTCGGCGGCGAGCCGACGACGACGGACGCTCGGGCTGCCGTGCTCAGGCACCCCGCGGCTCCTTCTTGGGACCTGCGTGTCCCCGTCCGCGTGTTACTCAAGAAGAGCGTAGGGGCGTCAGATGTGTTTGAGAAGACCTTGAGGTAAATTCCCGGTGCAATTCCCGCCGGGCATTGCGATCTTGTCTGGTCGTGTCGTCTACTCGAAGGAGAGGCCAATCGCCGTGCTGGGCGGGCGGCCAGGAGGCTGGGCATGATCGGCAGGCGGGGGTTCCGGATTATGGAACCGCCGCGTGCCTCTCGCGGCTCTTTCCGCGCCAATACGCTGCCCGCGGGCGACGGCCATTCCCTGCTCATCCCCGGGAACTCGAAGCGGCCGCGCGCCGCGGCGCTGGAGCGCGCGCGAGCCCCTCCCGGAACCAGCGAGTCTGCCGGAGGGCCCGAAGATCGTTGGGCGCAGCGGCAGCAACGATCCCAGACATGGCACTGGGCCAGCGGGGGCGCCGCTAGCCCAGGCAAACCAATCTCCACCCGAAGCGATTACCGAACGGAGTCAGTTGTGACTACTCACACTACATCGGCTCTCGCTCGATGCAAGAGCCCTATTCGCCGTCCTAGCTGCGGGATTGCCCCGGCGGACGAGGCGACGTCAGGGAAACGGGCGTGCGGGGTGGGGCCATGAACGGCCTCACCGTCGCCACCTTGATGGCCATGGCCGGAGTGGTGGCCTGGGGATTGACCATGGTGCACGCCTCTGCGCGGCTCTCCAGGCTCCAGGACGAGATGTCCCGGCTGGAGCAGCGGACGCGCGCGGAGATTCAGCACTGGAGGGACGAGGCCGCACGAGCCAGGACCCACGCGGCGCAGGTCGCGAGGGACTCTGAGGCCTGGGCAGCGGGGTGCAAACAAGGCAGAGATGATGTGATCACCGTCGTACCGCTGCTCATCGCGGCCCAGGAACATGGCCGGGATGACCACGCACGGAGCCAGCACGGCGTCCAGGAGGCCACTCCGAATCCCTAGGAGAGAGCTGCCGAGAACCCTAGGCGATGTGCGTTGCCCTGCCGGCGGCACGCACCCGGCCGGGAGCGCACATCGGGCTGGACCGGCGCCGCCGCGACGTTGCAGGATCGGACAAGCGCCGTCATCGGGACAAGCGGCCCGCAGCGGGCCGGGAAGGCAGGGCAGATGACCGAGCTCAAGGCTGACGCGGACCCGGCGGAAGTGGGGTTTGACCCGGCGCGGCTCGACCGGGTTGACCGGCATTTCCGGCGCTACGTGGACGATGGCAGGCTCCCGGGATGGCTGATCACGGTGAGCCGGCGCGGCCAGCTCGTGCACGTGTCCAGCTACGGCTCGCGGGACGTCGAGGCGGGGCTGCCGGTGCAGACCGACACCCTGTGGCGGATCTACTCGATGACCAAGCCCATCACGTCGGTCGCGGCGCTGATGCTGTACGAGGAGGGCGCGTTCGAGCTGACCGACCCGGTGAGCTCGCTGATCCCTTCGTTCGCGGATGTCCGGGTATACACGGGCGGATCCGACATCAAGCCGGTGACGGTGCCCGCCACCGAGCCGGTGCGGATCTGGCATCTGCTGACCCACACCGCCGGCCTGACCTACGGCTTTCACCGGGCTCACCCCGTCGATGCGCGGTACCGCGAGGCCGGTTTCGACGTGGGCTGGCCGCGCGGCATGGACCTGGCACAAGCGTGCGACGCATGGGCGGCTCAGCCGCTGCTCTTCCAGCCCGGCGCCGAGTGGAACTACTCGGTGGCCACCGACGTGCTCGGCCGGGTCGTCGAGGTGGCGTCGGGGCAGAGCCTGGCCGAGTTCCTGTCCGGCAGGGTATTCGGGCCGCTGGGCATGACCGACACCGGCTTCTGGGTCGCCGAGGACGACATGGCCCGGGTGGCGGCGCTCTACACGCCGGACACCAGCCCGGCCAGAGGGCTGCGGCGGTTGGACCAGGTCGGCCGGGTGGCCCGGCATCTGCCCCGGATGCTCAGCGGCGGGGGAGGCCTGATCTCCACGGCGGCTGACTACCACAGGTTCACGCAGATGCTGCTGGACCGGCCGGGAAGCCCAGCCGGGGAGCTGGACGGCGCCCGGCTGCTCGGCCCGCGGACCGTCGCCTACATGACCCGCAACCACCTGCCCGGCGGCGCGGACCTGGAGGCTTTCGGCAGGCCGCTGAACGCGGAGGCGCCGCAGCGTGGCGTCGGGTTCGGGCTGGGTGTCGCGGTCGTCATCGACGCGGCGGCCGGCAAGACCGTCGGCTCGGAGGGCGAGTACTCCTGGGGCGGCATGGCCTCCACGGCCTTCTGGGTCGACCCCGCAGAAGAGCTGACCGCCTGCTTCTTCACCCAGCTGATGCCGTCGAGCGCGTACCGGATCCGTCCCCAGCTTCGCCAGCTCGTCTACCAGGCGCTGGCGGTCTGACGCCTAGATGTTGGGCCGGCGCACCTGCCTCTCGGGGCCTGGCACCTGGGCGGCGGCAGCCTCCCGCCTGACCTCGCGCAGCCGGTAGACGACGAACCCGACGATGGCGAGCACCACGATGGCGACGATCACGTAGCCGCCGATGGAAACGTAATGCGACACGCTGTGCCAGGCACTGCCGAGCTCGTAGCCGACCAGCGAGAGCGCGACCGCGTAGATCACCGTGCCGGTCAGGCTCAGCAGGCCGAACTGCAGGGCGGGAACCTCAACCAGGCCGGCCACGATCGAGGTGAACGCGCGGATGACCGGGAGCATCCGGCCCACGACCACCGTCCATGCCCCCCGGCCAGCCACGAACCGCTCGGCGCGGTCGATGTCCTTGTGGGTGATCAGCGCGTACTTGCCGACCCGTTCGACCAGGGGCCGCTGGCCGATCCTGCCGATCACATAGGAGACGTACGAGCCGGCCAATTCCGCCAGCGACCCGATGACGATCACCAGCACGAGGTTGAGGTGACCCTGGAAGGCCAGGACGCCGGCGAAGCCGAAAGTGATCTCTGAGGAGATCGGGATGCAGCACGCCTCGAGAAAGCCGAAGAGGATGAGCGCAGCGTAGCCCGCGTGCGTCAGAAAGCTCTCCATGAGCATCTGTTGTACAGCATGGGCCAGCGTCCGGGCGCACCGGTCCGCGCGGCGGCGGCCAGGCGGCCGCCTAGGACGCCGCCCAGTTGTCCGGGTTGGCGGTGCCGATCGGCGCGTTCGCCGTCGATGCGGGTATGGCGGACGCGGGCACGAACTTGCTGCCCCCCGGCCCCGCCTCGACGGCCTCGCCCAGCGCGCTGCCCTGCACGTACTTGCTCCACGGCAGGAACCACATGGTCCAGCCGTTGTCCCAGGTGCCTGCCTTGGGGCTGCCGGTGACGGTCACCGGGTCGCCGGGAAGCTCCATCTTGTAGTAGGTCTCCGCATCGGCAGGCGGCATGTTCACGCAGCCGTGGCTGACGTTCGTGAAGCCCTGCTCGCCGACGGACCAGTACGCGTCGTGCAGGTAGTCACCGGACCAGGTGAACCGCACCGACCACGGCACCTCGATGTTGTAACCCGGGCCCTTCATGTCCACCGGGTTGCCCTTGTCGATGGTCAGGTACGTGCCGTTCGGCGTGTTGTCCCCCGGCCTGCCGGTGCTGATCGGCCAGCGGTCGATCATCTTCCCGTTCTGGTACAGCTCCATGAAGTGGGTCAGCGTGCTGGCAACGACGATCAGCGATGAGCCGATGGTGAACGACTGGGTGAGGGTGTGGTACCCGTACACACCCGGCGCGCCCTCGACGCCGTTGAGGTGCGCCGTGAGCGACACGGTGGTGTCCGCCGGCCAGTAGTCACGCGGCCGGAAGTACAGGCAGACCGTGGCCATGTTGCACGGGTCGTCCCAGTACCAGGATCCGATGACCGGCTTTGACGTGGTGATCTGCAGCGCCCGCTCCACCGCGGCCTTATTGGTTATCTGGTGGTTGAAGTAAAGGATGATCGGCATGCCCACGCCGTAGGTCTGGTCAGCGCCCTCGTAGATCTCCGTGGTGAACGTCTGGGAGGGGGAGAGCGTGCGGAACGACGATGTGCGGGTCACCGTCTTGCCCGCGGTGCCCGCCGCCGCTGTCCCCACGGCCTGCGCGGTGACCGTGTAGCTCTCCGAGACGTCCAGCGCCCAGGTGCTGTGCCAGACGGTCCCGGCGGCGTTCATCGTGCCCGCGACCTGGTCGCCCGCGGTCGTCACGGTCACCTTGCCGAGCTTGCCATGGGCGGCCGTGACCGTGATGCCCTTGCCCGGGGCGGCGTTCCTGCTCCCGTTGGCCGGCGTGATCGAGACGTGCAGGCCAGCGGCCGCGCCGCCCCCGGACGTCCCGCTGCCGCCCCCGGAGCAGGCCGCGGCGGCCAGGCCTGCCGCACAGCAGATCACGGCCGCGACGAGCCGCCGGTACCTGCGCGCGGACGGGGAGGGTGCGGTTGCGCCCACGAGTGAACCTCCAGGACGTGGCTGCTCAGGCAGGGCTACTGCTCGGGGTCGGTGCCGCTCATGGTGTCCTCCCGGGTGGTACTCACCACGGCGCCAGAACGGTCGCGCTTCGGGTTGCCATTCCAGGGTATGGCGGGCGGGCGATGCGGACGAATCGGTCGGCGTATTCTGCCGGAAAGTGCCAGCGCAACGGCCGCGGCCAGCAACGTTATGGTTACGGCGGTCCACGGAACGTAATCACCGAGGCGGTCGTAGAGCGTCCGGGCGGACGCCGGCGGGAGGCCGAGCCGTATCAGCGCGACCCCGCGGAAGGATGACCCTTCCCGGGCGACCAGCCGGCCCCTGGGGTCGAACGCGACCGAGTCGCCGGTCAGCGCCGCCTGCACGACCGGGCGGCCGGTCTCCGCGGCGCGCAGCGCGCCAAGCGCGGCGTGCTGCGCCTGTTCCCACTCCCAGCCGGACTGCCAGGTGGAGTCGGAGGTCTGGTAGACGATCAGCTGCGCTCCGTCGTCGGCATCCACCCGGGACATGTCCGGAAATGCCGACTCGAAGCAGATCAGCACGCCGATCGTGAGCGGCCCGCCGCCCGGTGTGGTGACCCGCAGCACGTGGGCCCCGGTGCCGGGGACCATGTTCTGCGGCGCGGCCTTGCTGATCCTGGTCAGCCAGCCGAGTTCCTGCCGGAACGGGATGTACTCGCCGAACGGCACCAGGCGGGTCTTGACGTACCTGCCGTCGATCCCGTTGCTGCCGATCAGCAGGGCCACCTTGGACTTGTCCCCGTTCGGCGCCACCGAGTCCTGGTTCACCAGCAGCTGAGCTCCGTCGGCCGCTGACAGCCGCTCGATCTGCCGCAGCAGCGGCGCGTACCTGGGCAGGCTCAGGTCGTAGGCGACGCTGCTCTCGCCCCAGACGATCAGGTCGGCGTGGTCTCCGGCCAGGCCGGCTGAGAGCCGCTGGCTGGCGTCGACCCTGATGGCCGGGTTGTGCACCACCCCCGGCTGGACCAGCGCGACCGTGACGTGCCGGCTGACCGGCGATGCCGCCGTGAGGGCGAACGCCAGGGGGCCGGCTCCGACCGCCACGGCCAGGGTGGCCACGCCGACCAGCCGGACCCGGATCGGCTGGGCAGCCAGCGCGATCACGATCGCGGTGTTGGCCGCCACGAGTGCGAAGCTGACCAGCCACACCCCGCCGAGCGCGGCCAGGGCCAGGATCGCGGGATGCTGCCACTGGCTGGCGCCGTACACCGCCCATGGCCCGCCCAGCCCCTGCCACGAGCGGACCCAGTCGGCGACGAGCCAGCAGCTCGGGATCACGGCGAGCGCGGCGAGCGAGCGCAGCGGCGTCACCGGCGGGCGCAGCAGCCCCCAGGTCGCGGTCCCGAAGATGGTCCACAGCACCCCGATGAGCGCCGCGACGAGCAGCAGGCCCGGGCCGAGGTTGGGCGCCAGCCAGTACAGCGAGGCGAGCAGGAACCCGGTACCGAACCACCAGCCACGCAGCGCCGCCTCCCGCGCCGACGGCGCGGCGCGGATGAGCATCATCCCGGGCACCAGGCCGAACCACGCGACGAACTCCAGGTTCGGGGCGGGAAAGGCCAGCGCGGGCACGGCTCCGGCGGCCAGCGCGGCCCACCGCATCGGCCGCGTCGACGCCCGCCAGAATCGCACCCTCCTATTGTGGGTCCCCGCGCCGGATCCGGCCCGCCCCCGGGCCACTTCCTATTGTGGGTCCCCGCGCCGGATCCGGCCTGCCCCCGGGCCAGATGCCTGGACTTCGGGACGCCTGGCGTCAGCCCGCGCGCCGCCGCCGCCGCTCGGCGGCCGCCCCGGCCGCGGCCCAGGCCAGCGCGGCCACCGCCAGCGCGCTGAGCACGATCTCGGGCCATTCGCCGAGCCTGGTGGCCAGGGTGGTGGTGGTCAGCAGCGGCACCCGCGCCTCGAGCAGCGCCCGCACCCACGTGTGACTCTGGGCAATCGGCGTTCCGTCCGGCGCGATGATCGCGCTGACCCCGGTCGTGCCGGCGACCACCATGGACCGGTCGAACTCGATCGCGCGGATCCGGGCCATCGCGAGCTGCTGCAGGGTCTCGCCAAGCTGGCCGTCCACCTCGAAGTCCGCGTCGTTGGTCTGCTCGGTGAGCAGGTTCGCGCCCGCGGTCACCTCCGACGACACCAGGTTGTCGAACCCGACCTCGTAGCAGATCACGTCGCCGAGCTTGACCTTGCCGATGTCGAAGACCACCGCCCGGTGCCCAGGAGTGAAGTTCACCGGCTGCAGCGAGGGCAGCGAGCTGAACGTGGAGATCAGGCCGCGGAACGGGATGTACTCGCCGAACGGGACCAGCTGCCGCTTCACATAGATCGCGACCGGCCCGCGTCCGGGCAGCCATAGCTGGCCGACGTTACGTTCAGGATTCTGGAGGACCGCGCCCACGAGGACCGGTCGGCCGATCGCGTTCACCGCGCCGTCGATGGTGGCGTACTCGGGCGGGTCCAGGCTGGGGTCGTACTCGGCGGAATCCTCCGGCCAGATCACGACGTCGGGCGCGGGGCGCGCGCCCGCCTTCACCTCGGCGGCGAGCTGCTCGGTGGCCGCGGCGTGGTTCTCGGTCACGGTCGTCTCCGCCAGCTGCTTCTGCAGCGTCCGGGAGTGCGGGACGTTGCCCTGGACCGCGGCAACCTCGGCGGTGGGCACGCCCGGACCGGACTCGCCCGACGGCAGCAGGCCGCCGGCCAGCGCGACGCCGGACGCGGCCGCGAAGGCGAGCGCGGGCACCGCGCGGCGGCGGAGCGCGGCAGCCAGGCCACCTGGCTGCGCTGGCCGGGTCGGCTGGCCGGCGCGGGGCGGCGCGGCCGGCGCCTGGGCGATCACCAGCCAGGCCAGCGTGGCCCCGGCGAGCGCGACGAGGAAGCTCAGCAGCGGCGGCCCGCCGACCGCCACCCAGCGGACGGTCGGCGCCTCCGCCTGGCTCATCGCCAGCCTGCCCCAGGGGAATGCGTACGGCCAGCGGTCCCGGAACGCCTCCACCCCGACCCACCACGCCGCGACCGCTACCGGCCAGAAGCGCAGGCGCAGCATCAGCCGCTGGCCCACCGCGAACAGCCCGAAGATCACGGCCTCGGCGATGGCCAGCGCGGCCCACGCGTACCAGGCGACGTTGACCAGCCAGGACAGCAGCGGGATGAAGAATGCCAGGCCGAACGCGAGCCCGACCAGGAACGAGCCGCGCAGGTTCCTGCCCCAGAGCGCGATCACCAGCAGCGCCGGGCCCACGGCCGCGAACGGCCAGACGCCGACCGGCGGGAAGGCGGATGCGAGGGCCAGGCCCCCGGCCACGGCGCCGGTCAGGGCAAGCGGCAGCGGCAGCGCGGCGCGCCTGGCGGCGGCCGGCGCCTGGCCGGGCTGCGCCTGGGCGGGTTCAGGCACGCCGGGGCCGGCCGCTGTATCCGGGGAACCGCGGCCCGTTTTGCCGGTCTGCGGCACCGTGCCTCCCGCCAAGGGTTCAGGTCCGATGCTGCGAGCGTAGCCCGGCCTGCGCGGGCTCGCGCCCCCGCGTTCCCCCGAGCTGCCGCTCGACGAACGTTTCATGATCTGGGTTCCTTAACAGCTCTATTAGCTGCCGAGGTACCCAGATCATGGGAAAGCGGGTGCAAACCGTCACCCGGCGGGCGGGTGCGGTTTGCTAAATGCAATTTTCCGATTCGATGGGATTGCAGCTATCCATCGTGATACTCTCGTCACCGGTTGTTGATCATAGATCGGGTAATAGCGGTTTCCGGCACTTTTTGCGAGCGGCACGTGATCAGGATCCGGCACGCAGACCTGCCCGCTGGGTTACACATCCGTGTGGTGGCCCACGGCAAGGACACGATCATCTACCTGGTGCCCGGGCTGACCGCCGCGCAACGGCAGGCTGCCCTGCGCCGGGCGCGGAGCAGTGGCCGCATGGGGCAGGGCCCGCGGCTGCCGGCCGTGGGCGTCGCAGGCGCCTTCGCGGTGGACCGGATCCGGGCCACCGTCCGGAACGGCGCCGCGGCCATCCGCGCGCACCCGGCCATGTTCGCCCTCCCGCTGGTGATCATCCTTGCCGCTGCCGCCGCCTACGTGTCGGTGTCGATCAAGGGCCGCGAGCCGCAGGCGAGCGGGCAGGGCGGCACGGGCGCGCCGATCGCCGCCGCGGTCGCGCCACCGCCGGGAGGCGGCGCGGACGACCCCGGCCGGCGCGCGGCCGCGGCCCGGCCTACCTTGTCCGGAAAGGTCCGGCACCCGGCGTCCCCGCGGCCCGGTGACCACCACGGCGCCGGCGCCTCGCCGTCGCCCTCGCCTTCCGCCGCTCCCTCGCCCACGGGCACCGCGCCATCCAGCCCGCCGGGCACGCCGTCGCCATCTCCCACGCCGGCCCCGTCGGCGGGAGGCGGCGGCTCGACCGGGCCGGGCAACGGCTCACCGCCCGCCATCGAGACGTGCCTCGGTCTCGGCCTGATCGTGTGCCTGTCGATGTAGCGCGGCAGCGCCCGCCGTCGCAGCCGTGGCGCGGTCCTTGTCGCGGTAGGCGGGCCCGATGCCGGGGCGCCTGCCCGGCACCGGGCGCCAGGCGCAGGCGTTCAGGGTCTGTCTGCCGGCCGGCGTAACCTGCCAGCAGGGCAGGCAGGCGCGAGAGCGGGAGACGACAACAGTGAGCCGCCGGGGCTGGGCGCTGTTCGCAGCGATGAGCGTGATCTGGGGCGTCCCCTACCTGCTGATCAAGGTCGCCGTGGCCGGCGTCGCGCCGCCGGTGCTGGTGCTGGCCCGGGTCGGGGTCGGCGCGGCGCTGCTGCTGCCGTTCGCGATCAGCCGCGGGCAGCTTGCCGTGCTGGTGCCCCGCTGGCGCTGGCTGATGGCGTTCGCGTTCGTCGAGATCATCATTCCCTGGCTGCTGCTGTCCGAGGCGGAGACCAGGCTCCCGAGCTCGATGAGCGGGCTGCTCGTGGCGTCGGTGCCGATCATTGTGGTCGTGTTCTCCCGGCTGACCGGGGGGAGTGACCGGCTGACCCCGGTCCGGTGGGCCGGGCTGCTGGCCGGGCTCGGCGGCGTCGCGCTGCTGGCCGCGCCGTCCGCGGCCGGCGGCGATGCGGTCTCGGTCGCCGAGGTCCTGCTGGTCGCGGTGTGCTATTCGACCGGGCCGCTGATCGCGAGCAGGAAGCTCGGCGATCTGCCGCCGCTCGGGATGACCGCGGCATGCCTCGCGTTCGCTTCGGTGCTGTACGCGCCGCTGGCCGCGCTGGACTGGCCGGCCGCGGTGCCATCGTGGCGGGTGCTCGGGGCCATGGCCGGCCTCGCCGTCGTGTGCACCGCCGCGGCGTTCCCGCTCTTTTTCCTGCTCATCGCCGACGCGGGCCCGGCCCGGGCGAGCGTGATCACCTACGTCAACCCGGCGGTCGCGGTCGCGCTCGGCGTCGGGCTGCTCGGCGAGCGGTTCACCCCCGCGATGGGGGGCGCGTTCGCGCTGATCCTGGGCGGGTCGGTGCTGGCGACGCGCGCCGGGGGGCGCGGCGCCGCCAGCCCGGAGGGAGAGCCCGTGCCCGAGCCCTCGTATGCCCCGGAGCCCGAGCCGGGAGCAGCCCCGGGCCGGCCCTAAACCGGTCGGCCGTCACGCCGCGGCCCGGCTAGACTCGCCTGCGTGATCGACCTCAAGGCCGCGCGGCAGGAGCCGGACCGCTACCGGGCGGCGCTGGCCAGGCGCGGCGCGGCCAAGGACTTTGACGCGCTGCTCGCGGCGGATGCCCGGTGGCGCGAGCACACCGAGCGGGCAGAGACCCTGCGCGCCGCGCAGAAGAGGTCGTCGAGGGGCAAGCCAAGCCCGGACCAGCTCGCCGAGCTCCGCCAGCTCGCCGCGGAGTTCGCGGCCGCGACCGAGGAACAGGCGCACGCCGCCCGCGAGCGCGACGAGCTGCTCGCCCGGATCCCGAACCTGCCCGATCCCACCGCCGCCGACGGCATGGATGAAGACGACGCGCAGGTGATCAGGACCTGGGGCGAGCCGCCGCGGTTCAGCTTCCCGCCCCGCGATCACACCGAGCTCGGGTCGCCGCGCGGCTGGATCGACATGGCCAGAGGCGCGCGGCTGTCGGGTTCCCGGTTCGCGTACCGCATCGGGGATGTGGCCCTGGCCGAGATGGCGCTGTACCGGTTCGTGATCGACAAGCTCGTCGGCAAGGGCTTCATGCTGGTGCTTCCCCCGATCCTGGCGGGGGAGCGGGCCATGTACGGGACCGGCTTCCTGCCCACCGAGGAATCCAACCTCTACCGCCTGGAAAAGGACGACCTGTACCTGACCGGCACCTCCGAGGTCGCGCTCGCCGGGATACACACGGACGAGCGGCTGGACGAGGACCAGCTGCCCGTCTTGTACGCCGGGTTCACCACCAACTTCCGGCGCGAGGCCGGGGCGGCGGGCAAGGACACCAGGGGCATGTTCCGGGTGCACCAGTTCGACAAGGTGGAGATGTACGTCTACTGCGCGCCCGAGCGGTCGGGGGAGTTCCACGAGCGGCTGCTGGAGTACGAAGAGGAGATCGTCCAGGCGCTCGGCCTGCCGTACCGGGTGATGAACATCGCGGTCGGCGACCTGGGCGCGCCCGCCGCCAAGAAGTACGACATCGAGGCCTGGTTCCCGTCCCAGGAACGCTACCGGGAGATCACCTCCTGCTCGAACACCACCGATTACCAGGCGCGGCGGCTGAACGTCAGGTTCCGCAGGGACGCCAGCCTCGAGTTCGTGCACACGCTGAACGGCACCGGCGCCACCGCCAGGGCGCTGCTGTCGGTCATGGAGAACTTCCAGGACGAGGGCGGAACGGTCACCGTGCCCGAGGTGCTGCGCCGCTACGGCGCCCCGGCGACCCTGGGCAACCCCGGCTAGGCCGTGGTCGCGCCCGGCTAGGCCGTGGTCGCGGCGTCGCCGGCCGCGGCCAGCCGGTCCAGCAGCGCGGTGCCGTCCGGTGAGCCGAGGCCGGTGCAGGGGTCCCAGCCGGGGCCGGCCGAGTAGGCGCCGTTGCTGCCGACGGTGATGTCGTTGAACCCCGGCGCCGCCTCGCCGGCCACGACGCCCGCGTAGAGCTGTTCCTGGATCAGCCCGAACTTGCCGCCCGTCGCCTGTGCCAGCCGGGCGACCAGCGCGGACCACAGCGGCGCGACCGCGCTCGTGCCGCCGACCACGGTCGACTGCCCGTCGACCAGCACCTGGTAGCCGGTGTTGGGATCGGCGTCCCCGGCCACGTCGGGAAGGCCGCGGCCGGTGCTGCCGCTGGGGTTGTCCGGCACGCCGGCGTCTGCCTGCCAGGCCGGCAGCGGGAACACGTCGCTGACCCCGCCGCCGGTCGCACCGCCGGCCGAACCGTCGTTCCACACGGTCTCCGAGCTGATCACCCCGGTGGCCGCGTCGGCCTCCAGCGTGGTCCCGCCGCAGGCCAGCGCGTGCGGGCTGGACGCGGGGAAGTCGACGTGCGGCTCGCCGTCGCTCACGCCGTCGCTGCTCCCGCCGTCGCCGGCCGCCACGCACACGGTCACGCCCAGGGCGACACCGTCGGCGACGGCCGCATCCAGCGAGGTCGTGGCCTGAGTGGTCCACTCATTTTCCGGCTGGCCCCAGCTGATGCTGACGGCGGTCGGCGTCGGCGTGCCGTGCACCGCGGTGGTCACCGCGTCGATGAAGCCCTGGTCGGTGTTTGGCGCGAAGTAGACGACCAGGTCGGAGCCTGGCGCCACCGAGCCGGCCACCTCGATGTCGAGCAGCACCTCGGCGTCGGCGCCCTCAGGATCCTGGTCCGGCACGTTGCTGGCCCCGTCGACGCCCTGCGCGGTCACGGACGGAACCCCGATGCCGAGCCCGGAAAAATACGTGTCAAGGTCGCTGGATGAAAAGCCGCCGCCAAGCTCGATGATCCCGATCGTCTGCCCGGTGCCGTCGGTGCCGTCGGGGAACTGGTAGATCGCGGCGACCTGGGGCGGGGTGTAGGAGACCGTGACCGCCTCGGGGTCCGCGAGCCGGGCATGGTGCGCGGCCTGCGGGCGGCTGTCCAGACCGAGGACGGCGACGACGACGCCGTCGAGTTCGGCCGGCAGCAGCAGCACGCCCTCGCGGTACCGGTGGGTCACCCGCTGCGAGCTGCCCGGGACCGCGCTGGTGACCAGGGACAGCTCCGTTCCGAAGACGCCCGCCAGCGTCCCCACCGTGCCCGCCACCGTGAGCCGGCGCGAGCCGGCGTCCTCGCCGGTCACCTCAAGCCCGAGCGCGGAGAACGTGCTGATCGCGAGGTCGACATCGGCCGGATCGGCCCCGTGGCGTTCCTCCAGCTCGGCCCTGGAGAGCGGGACCGGCACGCCCAGCTCGTCCAGCGGCAGCTCGGCGCGCCTGCGCAGCACCACGGTGAGCTCGGCCCACTCCGACGGGTCCAGCGGCCCGGCCGGCTCGGCGTCCGGCAGCGGGCTCCGCTCACTCCCTGGCAGCTCGACGAAGGACCCTTCGGTCATGTGGCTCTCCCGCCTTTTCCCTAAAGGGGCCAGACCGGCCCAGAAAAGGCTACTGCCTTGGCTGCGGCCTTTTAGCCATTCCGGCTGCCGCCGCCCGCCCGGGCCGTCCATTCGGCCGCGGGGACCGGGGTGGTGTCCCTCGCGTCGACCGGCTCGCCGCAGGCCTCGCAGACCATATGGGCCACGAGCCGGTGCCCGCAGCGGTGCTGAAGGACCATCGGCGGCCCGTCGTCCCCGGCGAGGTGCTCGTCACCCCAGTGCATCAGGGCCACGATGACCGGGTACAGATCGCGGCCGGCCTGGGTCAGCCGGTATTCGCAGCGAACCGGGTGCTCGGAGTACTGGGTGCGCTCCAGGACGCCGCTGCTCACCAGCGTGCGCAGCCGGGCGGCGAGCGTGTCGCGCGGCGCGCCGGTGCGCCGGACCATCTCGTCGAACCTGCGGTTGCCGAGGAAGACCTCGCGCATGGCGAGCAGGGCCCACTTCTCCCCGACGACGTCGAGCGTGCGGGCGATCGAGCACGGACGCGGGTTCCTGACTGCGGCTGTCATACGTCCAGCATATCCGGTCAGTTTGATATCTGGATGCACTCCACCTAGGGTAGGTCCAGATTCCGGACTGACAAGGAGACGCGCTCGTGAGCCTCAGCCCTCAGGCAACCGCAGCCCCGCCCGAGCACGCCCCGCAGTCCCGGCGCGTGGCAGCGGCCGTGGGCGTCCTTTCCCTGGCGGTGTTCATGTCCAGCCTTGATCTGTTCATCGTCAACCTGGCGTTCCCCTACATCGGGCGGGAGTACGCGGGGACCAGCCTCAGCTCGCTGTCCTGGGTGCTCAACGCGTACACGATCGTCTTCGCCGCGGTGCTCGTGCCGGCCGGCCGCTGGGCCGACCGGATCGGGCGCCGCAGGCTCTTCGTCGCGGGCCTGGCCGCCTTCGTCGTGGGCTCGGCCTGCTGCGGCCTGGCCCCGGGGGTGGCCGCGCTGATCGTGGCCAGGGTCGTCCAGGCGGCCGGGGCGGGCCTGATGGTGCCGACCTCGCTGTCGCTGCTCCTCGCCGCCGTCCCCGCGTCCGGGAGGCCACGCGCGATCGGCACCTGGTCGGCCGTTGGCGCCCTCGGCGCGGCGCTGGGCCCGGTGATCGGCGGCAGCCTGGTCCAGGTCAACTGGCGCTGGGTGTTCTGGATCAACCTGCCGGTCGGCCTGGCGGCGATCCTGCTGGCCGCCAGGGTGGTCCCGGAGAGCAAAGACGAGCGCGTGCAGGGCCACCCGGACGTGCTCGGCGCGGGCCTGCTCGCGGCATCGGTCGGGCTGATCGCGCTGGCCCTGGTCGAGGCGCCGAGCTGGGGCTGGGGCTCGGTCCGCTTCTTCGGGCTGCTGCTCGCCGCGGTGGTGTGCGGCGCGCTCATGGTCGCCAGGTCACGCCGGCACCACGCCCCCGTCCTGGAACTGGGGCTGCTCCGCGCGCGGACGTTCAGCGGCGCGTTCGCCGCCTCGGTCCTGTACTACGCGGGGTTCGGGGCGTTCGTGCTCAACTCGGTCGAGTTCCTCACCGGCGAATGGCACTACTCCGCCGTGCGGGCAGGCCTGGCGATCGGGCCGGGCCCGCTCATGGTCCTCCCGTTCGCCCGGGTGGCCGCGCCCTGGCTCATCGCCCGGATCGGGGGCCCCGGCCGGGTCGCGGTGATCGGCTGCGCGGTGAACGCCGGCGCCCAGCTGTTCTGGCTGACCCACATGCAGGCCCACCCGGCGTACCTGACTGACCTGCTGCCCGCCCAGCTGCTCGGCGGTGCCGGGGTCGGCCTGACGATCCCGTCGCTGCTCGGCGCGGGCAGCGCCACGCTGCCGCCCGCCCGCTTCGGGACCGGCAGCGGCATCCTGAACATGGCCCGCCAGGTCGGCACGGTGCTGGGCGTCGCCGGCCTGGTCGCGATCCTGGCCCACGCCGACCGCGCCGGCCAGCTGGCGGCCTACCGTCACGGCGTCGTGCTGATCATCGCCTTCTTCGCGGCCGCGGGCATCGTCAGCGCGGGCCTGCTGGCCGCCCGGCCCGCCCCGGAGCCCGCGCCGGCGTAGCGTGGGGCGGGTGGTCACTCGGGTGATGGGCCGTGGCGACGCGGAGCAGCAGTACACGGCCCGGGGCAGCGTGATGTTCTTCAAGGCCATGGCGGCGCAGGACGGCGGGGATTTCTCGCTGATGGAGCGGACGCTGCCGCCCGGCGGCCGCCGGCCACCGCCGCACCGCCATACCAATTGCTCCGAGGCCTATTTCGTGCTTGACGGCGTGGTGTCGGTCACGGTGGACGGCGCAGAGCTAGCCGTCGAGCCCGAGGGGTTCGTGCTGGTTCCCCGGGGCACCGCCCATACCTTTGGCAATTTCACTGAACGTCACGCCAGGCTGCTGGTCATCCACGCGCCGGCCATGGACGCGTATTTCGCCGGCCTGCACGAGCTGTGGAACCGCGCCGAGGCCCCGTCGCCGGACGAAGAGCGGGCGCTCATGGCTCGCTTCGGGATGGAGCCAGCATAGCCCGCAGCAGCCCCGGGCCCGCGGACCGGGAGGCGCCGGCCGCCCAGGCCACGAGCAGCGCGAACAGCGCGATCCCGGTCAGCACGTAAAGGTTCCCCGCGAGGATCTGCAGGCCGTGCCAGTGGTACTCGACGTACCTCGGCAGGTCACCCAGCCTGAGGTAAACTTCCGGGTTCGTGTTGGGCGGCGCCCAGATCAGCCCCTTCGAGAACCCGCCCAGATCGTGCGGCTCCCCCAGGAGCCTTCCCGGCCAGGCGCCGAAAATCCCGGTGACGGCGACGGCCAGGCCGGCCGCTCCCCAGCGGGCTGCGGCGCGCCGCGCCCGCACCGCGTAGACGGCGGCGGCGACCGTGCCCGGCACGATCCACACCCAGGCGTGATCCCAGCTGATCGGGGAGACCAGCAGGCCGGTCAGCGCGCAGGTCAGCAGCCCGACCACGCGGTGACCGGCCCGGTCGAGCAGCGCGGCGCAGACCAGCCCGACGACAGCGGTCAGCGCGGCCACCACCAGCCACGTTGGCTCGGCGGCCGCGACGCTCCCGGTGAACCTGGTGATGATCGCGCGCAGCGACTGGTTTCCCTCCCAGCCGATAAACCCGTCGCGGTTGCCGTTGAAGAAGACACCGTCCAGCCACCACTTCCGTGAATCGCGCGGCAGCACGGCGAATCCCAGCAGGACCGTCGCCGCGAAGGTCCCCACCGCCACCGCGGCCTGCCGGAACCTCCTGGTCAGCAGCAGGTACGGCATGAAGATCAGCGGGGTGAGCCCGATGCCGGCCGCGAGGCCGATGCCCGCGCCCTTCCACCACCGCCGGTCCAGCTGCCACTGGTCCCAGATGATCAGCGTCATCTGCACGATCTCTATCTGGCCCAGGTACAGCGTCCGCTGCACCGGCTCGGTCCAGAACAACGGCGCCGCCAGCAGCAGCGTCGCGCCCAGCCTGGCGAGCCCGCGCCGGTACCCGAGCCCGCCGAACGTCATCCAGATCGTCGCCAGCAGGGCCGCGATGTTCACCCCGACCGAGATCTTCCACAGCGTCCAGAAGGAGGTCAGCGTCGCCGCCGTGAACAGCATCGCGGCGATCGGCGGGTAGGCGAACGGCAGGTTCTGGTATCCCGGCCAGCCGTACAGCGGCGACGGGCGGCTCGCCCGGTAAAAAGGCCGGATATGCCGGACGATGAGCCCGCCGTCCCGGTACACGCGCAGGTCGACGGCGTCCATCCAGTCGATTCGCGGATGTGTCTTGACGTAGACGAGGTATGCGGCCAGGGCAGCGCCGAACGCGACCGCGCCCGCGGCCAGCAGCCAGCCGTCATGCCGGTGCCGGGCGGGCGCGGCGGTGGCCGCCGGGCGGACCGCCGGATCGCTGGCGGTGGTCACACCCTCGTCAGTTGAGTCCACCCGTGCACGATATCCGCTACCTGTGCCCGGCTAAGGATCGTTCATGACGACATCGCAGGCCAACGCGCGCGCTCGGTCGGATAGTCTCCGCAGCCATGGGCATCCGCGCGGCCATGGACGGCACTCTGCCCGCCCGGCGCGGCGCAGGGGACGCGGCCGGCCGCGGCCGCTGGCGGCACCCGGCCGTGCTCGGGACGCTGACCGCGCTGGTGGCCGGGGCCTACTCGGTGTTCGCGCTGGCCCAGTACTACACGTTCCGGACCTCTTCCTACGATCTGGTCATCTTCGACCAGGCCGTGCGCTCGTTTGCGCACTTCGAGCCAGGCGTCGCGATCATCTTCAACACGCATGAAGGGTTCCCGCCCGGCACCTCGATCCTCGCCAACCACTGGTCGCCGATTGACGCCGCGCTGGTGCCTTTGTACTGGATTCACGACAGCCCGGAAACCCTCCTTGTAGCCCAGGCGTTTCTCTTCGCGCTGGCGATCCCGCCGCTGTGGGTGTTCACCCGGCGGGCGTTCGGCGGCGGGCAGCGGGCGACGGTGGCCGCCTACCTGGTCGCCGCGGCGTACGCGGTGAGCTGGCCGATCGCATCGGCGCTGGCCTTCGATTACCACGAGGTCGCGTTCGTCCCGGTGCTGACCGCGGTGGCGCTCGAGCGGCTGCAGGCAGGCAGGCTGCGGACGGCGCTGATCGCGCTCGGGGCGCTGCTGTTCATCAAGGAGGACATGGGCCTGCTCGTCGCCGGGATCGGGCTCTACCTGGCCGTGGCGCGGCCGCGCACGCTGCGCAGGCAGTGGCTGGTCGGCCTCGCCCTCATCGTCGCGGGGGTCGCGGCCGCCGTGATCTCGAACGACGTGCTGATCCCGGCCTTCGGCGGGCGTGCCAACTTCTACTGGGCGTACCAGGACCTCGGGCCCGGCGTGCCGCAGGCAGCCGAGCACCTGATCACGCACCCGGTCAGCTCGCTCCGGCTGCTTGTCACGCCGCGGGTCAAGCTGTACACCATGCTCTGGCTGTTCGGCGCGTTCTGCTTCCTGCCGCTGCGGTCGCCGCTGGCGCTGGCCACGGTGCCGCTGCTGCTCGAGCGCATGCTGGCGGACATCTTCCCGGCCTGGTGGGGGACCGCTTACCAGTACAACGCGTTCCTCGTGGCCGTCCTCGTCTGCGCGGCCGTCGACGGCGCGGCCAGGCTCGACCGCGGGCTGGCCAGACGCCGCACGGCCGCCTCGCGCGCCCGGCCGTGGCCGGTGGCGCTCGGATGCGCGGCGGCGATGTGCGCCGTCGGGCTTATCCTGGTCCCGCGGTTCGCGTTCGGGCCCGCCCTTCACCCGACCTTCTACCAGCGAGATGCAAAAATGAAGGCCGCTGCAGCAGCGGATGCCGTCGTCCCCAGCGGAGTCACCGTGGCGGCGGCGGACAATCTCGGCCCGCAGCTCTCGGCGCGGGACACCGTTCTGTTGTGGGACGGAGAGAGGCCGCCCATGCTGAGCGTTCCCTGGGTGGTTGCCACCGTCAGGGGGCCGCAGTTCACGTTCCGGGGTGTGAAGGCGCAGAAACAGCGGGTCGCGGTGCTCGAGCACGACGGTTACCAGGTCGTTTTTGACCGGGACGGGTACGTCGTCCTGCATCGCGCCGTCTCCGGCACCGCCGGCCGCGGGCAGGCCGCGGGATGAGCGTCCGCGCCCAGGCCAAGGCCTCAGGCTCGGCAGGGGCCGCCACTCCGCCGGCTCCCAGGGACACCGCCGGCCTCGTGCTCGGGCGGCTGTCCGTGCTGCCGGCGCTGCTGCTGATGGCCTGGCTGCTGGCGGGCTTGCCGCTGCTGCTCGCCGGGCAGTTCACGCCGGTCGCGATGCTGGTGGTGTCGGTCCCGCTGGCGGTCGCCGCCGTGGTGCTCGGCCTGCGCTGGATCCCGGCGCGGGGACGGGCCGGCCGGCCGGAGGACAAGGCCGAATCCGCGCGCACGCCCTGGTGGGCGGTTGCCGCCGTGGTCGCGATAGCCGTCGCGTTCGGCGTCGACCAGATGATCTACCACTCGCAGCAGATCATCGTGATGCGCGACGCGGCGTCCTACATCCAGTTCGGGTACTGGATAGCTCATCACGGGTCGCTGCCGATCCCGCAGTCGCTCGCGGCCTTCGGCGGAGACCACGGGCTCAACTTCAACACCCCCGCCTTCTACCAGGTCGGCGGCGTCATCGTGCCGCAGTTCATGGCCGGGCTGCCGATGGTGCTCGCGGCCGCGTTCTGGGTCGGCGGCGTGGGGACGGCGGTGGCGATGGCCCCGCTGCTCGGGGCGTGCGGGGTGCTTACCTTCGGTGGCCTGGCTGCCCGCCTGATCGGGCCGCGATGGGCACCGCTGGCGGCCCTCGCGCTTGCCCTGAGCCTGCCGGAACAGTTCACGAGCCGGTCGACCTACAGCGAGCCGCTGGCACAGATCCTTTTCCTTGGCGGGCTTTGCCTGGTCATCGACGCACTGGACTCCGACGGAGCCGGTGCCAGGGTCCTGGCGGCGCTCGGCGGCCTGGCCATCGGCGTGACCACCGTCGCGCGGATCGACGGGGCGAGCGACCTGCTGCCGGTGGTCCCGTACTGCGGGCTGCTGTTTCTCGGCCGCCGGCGGCAGGCAGCCCCGCTGCTGGCTGGCCTCGTGATCGGCGGGCTCTACGGCGGCACCGACGGGCTGGTCCTGTCCAGGCCTTACCTGGCGAGCATCAGGAGCTCGCTCGAACCGCTCGGGCTCCTGCTTGGCCTCGTCGTCATCGCGACGCTGCTCGCAATGGCGCTGCTGTGGGACCGGGGCGTGCCCGCGGCTCGCGGAAGGTGGCTGCCGAACGGGGCCGCCGCGGCGGCGTTCGTGGTCCTGGCCGGCTTCGCCGTCCGCCCGTACGTGCAAACCGCACGGGCCTCGGCGAACGCGATCACCAGGAACGTGCTGGCCGGATTCCAGCGGGCCGATCACCTGCCCGTCGACCCGACGCGCACGTACGCCGAGCTCAGCCTGCACTGGGTGACCTGGTACATCGGCGTGCCCGCCGTGCTGCTCGGCACGCTCGGGGCGGCGCTGCTGTCCCGCCGGTGCCTGCGGGGACAGGCGCCGGCCTGGACACTGTCCCTGATGGTGTTCGCGTGGGCCATCGTCACGTTCCTGTACCAGCCGGCGATCACGCCCGATCAGCCCTACGCGAGCCGCAGGCTGGTGCCGACCGTGCTGCCCGGGTTCATCCTGCTGGCCGTCTGGGCGACGCGCTGGCTCGCCTGGCGGCTCCGGCGCATGGACACGCCGCGGGTGCTCCAGGCCGGCCTGGTGGCCTGCTGCCTGGCGCTCCTGGTGCTGCCGCCCGCGATCACCTCGTTCGGCCTGAGGCTGCGGTCCGGCGGTCCGGCCGGGATCAGGCTGGCCGCGGTCGGCCTGGCGTTCAAGAAGACCTACCAGGGCCAGATCCCGGCGGTCGACCGCATGTGCGCGGCGATCCCGCGCGGTTCCACGGTGGTCTTCATCAGCAGAGGAGACGGCGACAAGCTCAGCGAGGTCGTGCGGGGGATGTGCGGGGACCCAACGGCCGAAATCTACGGCCCAACGCGGCCCGTGGTGGAGCGAGCGCTGCGGGACATACGCCGGGCAGGCCGCCGGCCCGTTCTGCTGGCGGGCGGCCGGCCGGCGCTGGCGGGCTACGGCGGGCCGATCAAACAGATCATGGCGCTCCGGTCAACCTGGGACGCGCACACCCTGACCGGCCCTCCGCTGGGGACCTGGCCGCTGCGCGTGTACGTCTGGATGTCGGAGCCCCCGAGGTGACCGATCCGCTGAACGGACAGGGCCCGAGCAGTGCGGAACGGGTAGTAACGTCTGCGCCTGTGAGCGATCCTTCCTGGCCGTACGAGCAGGATGTCTACGTCTCGATCATCCTGCCCTGCTACAACGAGCAGGATCACGTCGTCGCCGAGGTCAAACGCATCTGCGCCGCCATGGACGCGAGCGGGTACACCTACGAGCTCCTGGCGTACGACGACGCGTCCACCGACGAGACCCTCGCCCGCCTGTACGAGGCGGCGCCCAGCTTCCCGCACCTGCAGGTCGTGCACTTCCACCGGAACGGCGGCTCGGGCACCGTCCGCCGCATCGGCACCCAGCAGGCCCGCGGCGAGATCGTGGTGTGGACCGACGCGGACATGACGTACCCGAACGAGCGGATTCCCGAGCTCGTTCAGATGCTCGAGAAGGAGCCGACGCTGGACCAGGTGGTCGGGGCGCGGACCAGCGAGCAAGGCTCTCACAAGGCGCTGCGTGTGCCGGCCAAGTGGTTCATCCGCAAGCTCGCCGAGGCGCTGACCAACTACGAGATCCCGGACCTGAACTCCGGCCTCCGCGCGTTCCGGCGCGAGGTCTCGCTGCCGTACCTGAGGCTCCTCCCGCCCGGGTTCTCCTGCGTCACCACGATCACGATCGCGTTCCTTTCCAACCAGCACGACGTGCGCTACGTGCCGATCGAGTACGCGAAGCGGTCGGGCACGTCGAAGTTCCGCTTCGTGCGCGACGCCTACCGCTACATCCTGCAGGTGCTGCGGATGGTGATGTACTTCAACCCGCTCAAGGTGCTCATGCCCGTCGCGCTCTTCCTGCTCGGGCTGGGCATCGCCAAGGGCATCTACGACATCGTCGTGCACCCGTTCCTCATCGCGGTCGACACCGTCCTGATCTTCGTGACCGGGCTGCTCATCGCCTCGCTCGCGCTGCTCGCCGATCTCATCGTCCGGTCCAGGGGAGACACCTGACCCAGGTAACTCCCAGGGCAGGAATGCCGGGGGTTGGGTCTGCCGGCCACCATGAAGGTGTAAAGGGTTTTCGCGTCTAGCCCGGTCGATGCTGAATCGCCGGGGCCGGGCGGATACGGTCGGCCGTGTGCGGCTGGCTGGGCCCGTTGCGGGGGACGGTGCGCCCGTCCGGGCAGGCCGGCGCCTCGTGGCCAGGCGCATCGGCTGTGCGGCGATCATCGTTGCCGCGGCTGTCCCGCTGGGATTGAGCGTGCACCACGAGCTGCAGGCCACCGCGGCGTTCCTCCGCCCCGCGTCCGTCGAGCGCGCGGCCGTTGCGGACCGCCAGGAAGAGTGCATCTACCGCACCATCCGGTCGGACCTGCCCAGGGGCGCTGCCGTCTACATCGATGATCCCGTGCACGTCCAGCGGCTGGCCGAGCTGTCGACCTTGTGGGCCGTCCCGCAGCCGGGTCCCGCCACCGCGCAATGGACGATCTCGCTTGCTCGCGACTTCCATCGTCCCGGCGACTGCTTCGGGCTGGTGCTGGTGGTTCGGCGCAGATGACGGAGCTGCTGGTCGTGATCGTGGGGCTGGGCGTCTCCGGTTTTCTGCCAGCCCTGGCGGCGGCGGGGCCTTCCCCGGTGACGGTCTTTCTCGCCCCGCTCATCGGGGCGGGCATGACGGCCGTGGCGGCCGTGCCCGAGCTCGGCGTGGGCGGCTCGCTGCTCGCCTGGTATCTGGTGGTGGCGCTGGCCGCCAACGGCGCGGTGGCCGCGTGGTGGCTGACGGCCAGACGGTTCCCGTCACCGGCGGATCCGCGCTGGGGGTGGTCCGCCGCCACGGTGGCCGTCGTGCTGGGCGCGCTGATCATCCCCCTGGCCGCCCTGCGCGCTCCGATGATCGGGTGGGACGCCAACTCGATCTGGCTGACCCACGCCTTGATGGTGTCTGGCGGGCACCGCGAGCTGCTCACCGGCCTGGAGAACGCGGCCTACCGGTTCTCCAACCCGGATTACCCGCCGCTCGTGCCCGCCGCCGGGGCCCTGGCATTCGCGCTCTTCGGGCGGGGCGACCTGCACGTCGCAACCGGCACGACGGTGCTGCTGAATGCCTGCGCCCTCGGGGTCGTCGGCGCCGGCATCGCAGCCGTGGGAAGCGGTGGGCGCCAGCTGACGCGAATCGGCGCGGCTGCCGCCGGAGCAGCCGTCTGCCTGGCAGGCTTCGCGGTCTCGGGCCCGTTCGGCGTCGACGGCTATGCGGACCTGCTGTGGGCGGCGGCCGCGGCGGGCGCGGTCATCTGGGGGCTGGTCCTGCCCCTTGGCACCCGAGCGCTCGCCGTTGCCTGGATCTGCGCCGCCGCGGCGAGCCTGACCAAGAACGAAGGACTCACCACGGCCCTCGCCGTGCTCGTCCTGATCGCTTTCCGTTACCGGCCGGTCACGCTGTCACCGCTCCGGGAGCTTCGTACGGCATGGCCGGCGGCACGGGAGTGGGCGGAGCGTGCCGCGTTCGTGGCGCTGCCCGCGCTGCCCGGCCTGGCCTGGGCCGGGCTGATCCGCCTGCGCGGCATTGGCGACAACTTCTTCAGCTCATCCTCGGCGCAGTCGCTGGTCACCCGCGCCGGTGCCACGGCCGGGGGCATGGCCGCGCACCTCGCTGTCGTTCCTGCCGCTGCCGCCGTGCTCCTGGCCGGGTGCTGCTTCGCGCGCGGGGACCGGGAACGCGCCCGCCTCGGGAATCCGGCGTGGCTATGGGCGGCGTGCCTCGCCTCGCTGGCGATCATCTTCGGCACGTACGTGGCCGGGGGGTATGAGATTCATGTGTGGCTGACATACAGCGTGAACCGGACGACCATCTTCGCCCAGCTGCTGCTCTACGCCGAGCTCGCCATCTGGCTGGTGGTCGCGCTGGACGGTGCTTTCACCCGCGAGCGCTACCCGGTCTTGGCCGGCTCGCCGTCCTCGGCTGGCGGCTTGCCCGCCGGCGGATGCTCGAGCGGGCCGGCCGGCTCGAGGTCCAGGTAACCGTAGCGGTGAAGCCGGCGCCGGTGCAGCCGGTACTGGACGGACGTCCGCAGCACCCCCACTCCGTACCGGATGCTGCTGGCCAGGTTGATCGACGACGAGTCGGCCTGGTAGCGGGTCGGGCAGGACAGCTCGCCGATGCGAGCGCCCGCGGCCAGGGCCTGCACGATGATCTGGTTGTCGAAGACGAAGTCATCGGAGTTGCGCTCGAACGGGACGGCGGCGAGCAGGCTGCGGCTGAAGGCACGCAGGCCGGTGTGGTACTCGGACAGTTTCTGGGCGAGCACGATGTTCTCTGCCAGGGTGAGGAACCGGTTGGCCACGTACTTGTAGCGGGGCATCCCGCGGGCGACCGGGCTCTGGGCGAGAATGCGCGAGCCGAGCACGAGATCGTACTCCCCGTAGGCGATCATCGAGGCCATCGCGGGGACGAGCAGCGGTGAGTACTGGTAGTCCGGGTGCACCATCACGATGATGTCCGCGCCGAGCTCGAGCGCCCGCCGGTAACAGGTCTTCTGGTTGCCCCCGTAACCGAGGTTGCGCTCGTGGCTGATCGGCTGCAGCCCCAGCTCGCGGGCCAGCGCGACCGTCTCGTCCGTGCTGGCGTCGTCGACGAGCACGACCTCGTCCACGACGTCGCGGTCGAGCTCCGAGAGCGTGCGCGCCAGCGTTGCCTCGGCGTTGTAGGCGGGCAGCACGACGGCGATCCGGTGACCGTTCAGCACGTTCGGAAGTATAGGGAGGCTCTGTCCGGTCTGCTGCGTAGACGACTCATACGCGCGCTTCGTCAGGCTGCTGCCATACTGGCGCCGTGGAAACCGTCTCGAACCGTTCCGGGCCCGTCGACGTCGGCCTCCGCGGGCCCGGCCCGGCGGGCGGGCCGGCGCGGCGGCCGGGTGCCTGGGCGGGCTGGCTTGAGGCGCTGGGGGTGGCGCTGTCCCCGGTCGTGGCAGCGCTGGTGCTGCGGCTTCGGCTGATGGCGCCGTCGGATCTGCCCGACCCGGCCATGCACACGATCTACATCGTTGACCCGCGCCAGGTTTTCACCCGTTACGCGGCCGTTTATGCCAGCACCGCCCGGCTGCGGGAGAGCGCCAGGGTCGGTTTCCTGGAGCCGGCGAGGCTGGCCTACCTGGCCTTCGGCGCGGTGCCCGGGTTCTTTGTCTTCCGCTACGTGCTCGCCCTGATCGCGGTGGGCCCGGTCTACCTGCTGCTGCGCCGCCTGTACGGGCGCCCCGCCGGGGTGGTCGGCGTCCTGGTGGTGCTTTCGTCGCCGGTGCTGGTGACCGCGTGGGGGACGGACTACCCGGATTCCGCCGTCGTGTCCTACGCCGCCGGAGCCCTGGCGTGCCTGGCGATGCCGTGCTCGCAGCGGTGGCGCCGCGGATGGCTGGCCGCCGCCGGGGTGCTGCTCACAGCGGCGGTGTGGTCGCACGGGGTGGCGGTGCCCCTGGTGGGGGCGACGCTGGCGGGCTATCTGGCCGTGCGGCTGGTGCGGGACCGGGCCGGGCTGCCCGGCGACGTGGCCCTGCTGGCGGGGGTCGCCGTGGTGGTCACCACCGTGCTGGCCGTGGGCTCTGCGGTGCTGATCGGCCACGTCAACTTCATCGCCACCACCTGGCAGGCCTATCGCTACCTGTCCCAGCCCTCGCAGCTCGCCCTGTGGCACTCGGCGAACTGGCGGTGGGCGCCCTACGTGGCCTACCTGCTGGTGCCTCCCGCCGTGCTCGGCGGGTTCGCGGTCGCGGTCACCCGGCGCGGCCGCGCGATCGCAACCCCTGTGCTGCTTGTCGGGGTGATCGCCGCCGTCCAGCTGGTGGTCTACGTCTGGCTGCAGTTCTTCGGCACCGTGCAGACCCTGGAGAACCATTACTTCTCCTCTACGCTGTGGGCGGCGGTCTGCCTGGCGTTCGCGATGACCGTAGCGGAGCTGGCCCGCCCGCTGTCGGACCGCCGGTTCGCCCGGTGGCTGCCCGCCGCGGTGCTGCTCGCCGTCCCGCTCTGCTACGAGGCCGACCCGCACGTGCCCTCGTTCGGCTGGGCCCCGGTGGGCGCCATCCTGGCCGCGGCCGTGATCGCCGCGGCCGTGGCGGCGCGCTGCTGCGGCAGGATCAGGCGTCCCAGAGCCGTGGCCACGGCGGCCCTCGGGCTGGCGCTCGCCGCGTTCGCCGGCGCCAGCCTGGTGCTCACGGTCGCGCCCATCCCGGCGCACAAGGCGCTGCGCGGCACCGCGGCCGACGACCCGCCACCCGCCTACGCCTCCGCGCTCGGCGGAAGCTGGGCGGCCTATGCCGACACCTACCGGATCGCGACCGCCCTCCCGCTGTTCGCCGGCCCTGCCGCCTACCGCGGGGAGCAGATCCTGACCTGGTGGCCGCTCTCCTCCGACGGCAGCCCAGCCACCTTTGCCGAGTACGCCGGGATGTTCCACGGCTGGTTCAACACTCTGCCCAGCACCCCGCCGGACCTCACCGCGGCCGACCGGGCGATGCTCAGGGCCAGGCGGCCGGCCGAGTTGCTGGTGTACGGCACGTCCGCGGCGGCGATCCCCGCCGCGCTGCGCAACCTCGGCCAGTTCCGGCCGGTCCTGGTGCGCGCCACGGTCCTGCGCGGCGGTTCGCAAGCCCTGCACGTCTGGCTGATCCGGCTGGGCAGGTACTACCACCCCCCCGCGGCCGGCTAGCGGCCGCCTACGGCATCCACGGCGTCCCGAGCCGGCCGAGCAGGTTGGTCCGGTAGATCATGATCGCGCAGCCCGCCACCTGGTAGACCGCGGCCGGACGCCCGTAGACGTGCCAGACCTCCGCGGTCGTCAAGGGCTTAGCGTCGGGGTACTCGCCCCCCGCGATCGCAAACGTCGCGTCGTGGTCGGCAGGGTCGTACCAGGCCGCTTTCGTCTCCCAGTAGAAGGGGGAGATCTCGCCTACTCCCCAGACGTGCTCGGGCGGCTCTCCGGGCGACCCGGGGCGGTAATACCAGCTCGCCACCGCCCGGACCTGAACCCGGTTGGCCGACTGCAAGGTGACCGCCGAGGCGTTCCAGTACCCGGCGATGCCGTACCTGAGCCCGTGGGCCTCGAGCCACGCGGCCAGCGGCACCGCGGGCGGCGTCACGGGGGGCAGGGTGCCTGCCGCGGCGGCCAGCGGCAGCAGCGCGGCCACGCCGACCGCGGCAGCGGCCAGGCGGGCGCGCGACACCCCGGCGATGCGGGCCGGCACGCACCCCCGGGCCGCGAGCACCGCCCCGCACGGCAGCACCGCGGCCACCTCGCGCGAGCTGTAGGTCGACGGCAGGGTGGAGAACGTGTATACGGCGAGATTCGCCACGATCGCGCCGCACAGCATCTGCCCGGCGCGGTCGCCGACCCGCCAGGCCCACACGGCCCGCCCGAAGCCGAAAGCGGCGGCAAGCAGGCACGCGAGCCCGAACACCGCGGCCGGCCCGCTCAGCGGGCTGCGGTAAGGGATCACCGTCGCCCCGAATGCCCCGTAAAGGGTGCGGATGGCCCGCCAGGTCAGCATCAGGTGACGTGGCCACAGCCCAGGCGGCGAGATCGCGGTCTTCGGCGGGACCATCGAGAACCCGCCGAGGTGCAGCATCACGGCCCGGACCAGCGACGTCATCGGTACCGACGCCGCGGCCGCCAGCGCGATCGCGGTGTCGGCCGCGCGGATCTTCCGGGCGGCGAGGACCTGGCAGATGGACACCACGAGGATCGCGGGCACGGCGACGTACAGGACGGTGCCGTCGCCGACCTGGCCGGCGCAGAGGATCACGGCGAGCAACGGGGGCGTGAACCAGCGGCCGGCGGCGCGGTCGGCCAGGAGGAAGCTGGCCAGCAGGAACGCGGACGTCCCGATGTGGTCGGGCGCCTCCAGCAGGACCGACGTCCCCTGCTGCGTAGCGATCGGCGCGGCCAGCACCGCGATCACGACTCCGCAGCGCGCCACCATGGCGGCGCCGCGGCTGCCGCCGGCGGCCAGGGCCATGGCGAGGGCGGCGACGATGAGGTACGTGAGGGCCCCGGCAACGTGGAAGACCGGGCCGCTGAGCCCGGCAATCGCCTCGATGACGGCATAAAGCGGCAGTTCGAAGGTGTAAAACGACGCGTCGCCGATGATCCAGCCGTGCAGGAGCGGCTGGCCGTGCAGCATGGCCCACGCTTGCAGCGCGTTGTTCGCCCCGTCGGAGTCCATCGGCGTGCTGAGTGAGATCCGCCAGAAGAGGGCGAACAGCACCGCAGCAACGCAGGCCCCTCCCCCGGCCCGGAGGCCGCGCCGCACCCAGCGGGAGTTTTGCTGCCTGGGGCCAGGCCGGAGAGGGGCACGCGTCGCGGCCGTCCCGGGCGCCCCCCGTCCCGGTTGCCCCTCGTCAAGGTGCACATCGAGACCCTAGTGACGGGCAGTCAGGGCTCCAAGCGCAGCGCCGGCGCCATGGCCATATCCAGTGGCGTAGCATTCCTGGCGATTAATTGATTGATACAAACCACGGCCGAAGTCAACTCGGCTAGGAGCCCGACGGTGAGGGTGCATGTCGAGGTCCCCTGACACGGCCGGACCGGTCAGCCCGGTCGCCGTCGGCAAGCAGCACGGGAGGTATCAGTTGACCGTCGGCAGCATGCTGCTGCTGCTGTTCGCCGTGGCGAGCGCAGCCGCCGGCCAGGTGATGCTGAAGCACGGCATGCAGGTCGCGTCGGTCCGGGCGGCTGACTCCCGGACGGCGCTCGCGGTCGCCGCGGCGACCTCGCTGTGGGTGCTCGTCGGCCTCGCGGTGTTCGCCATCTCCGCGGTGGCCTGGCTGGCTACGCTGTCCCGGGTACCGCTGAGCGTGGCCTACCCGTTCAACGCTCTCGGCTACCTCGCGATCCTGACCGCGAGCATCGTCGTGCTACACGAGCGCGCCTCGGTGCTGACCTGGCTGGGCTCGTTGCTGGTCGTGTCCGGGCTGGTCATCGTTGTCCTGTCACAGTCATAGCTGATAAGGGGAATCTTGCGCGAAGCAGACACGCTCGGCCCAGTTCCCGGTGCCCCGGCTGACTCGCCGCCTGCGGCAGCAGGCGGGCGCGCCCGGCTCGCGGCGACGGTCCGGCGGCGGCTCACCGCAGAGCACCTGGCGGCCTTGGTGCTGGCGCTGGGAGTCCTCGTCGTCCACGATGTCCCCTACATGCTCAGCCAGTCGTTCTGGACCGACGAGGGCTGGGTGGTTGCCACCACCAAGTTCCCGCTGTCGCAGCTGCGCGAGACGACGAGCAGCACGCCGATCGGCTGGTCGGCGCTGCTGCGCCTGGTCACCGTGCCAAGGACGCAATCACCGCGGCTGCTGCCGCTGGCGTTCGCCGGCGTCGCGGTGCTGGTCGCCTACTGGTTTGCGCGGCAGCTTGGCTGGCGGCACCGGGAGGCAGCGGTCTGTGCCGGGCTGCTGGGCGGGATCGCTGCGCTGCTGGTGCCCGCGATCCTGGTGCAGGACGGCCTGAACCAGTACACCGCCGACGCCTGCCTGTCGCTGGCGGTGCTGGCGCTGACCTCGCGGCTGGAGCGCGACTGGTCGCGGCGCGGCCTTGCCGCGCTGTCGGTCGCTGTCTGGGGTGGCATGCTGTTCAGCGACGGTGTCACGTTTGTCGGCATCGCGGCGTTCGTGGCGCTCTGCGTCGTCCAGCTTGCGCGCCGGGACTGGCGCCGGTTCGCCGAGGCGTGCGCCGCCAGCGCGATCACCGCCGTGCTCATGCTCGCCGTGTACGAGGCGTTCGACGCCCGCGCGGTCTCGACGGGGCTCATCAACGGGCAGCACATGCGGTACTACTTCGTGCCGCTTGACAGCGCGTCCGCGGCCGTCACGTTCATCACCTCGCATTTCGCCGCCGTGAAGCAATACTTCGGGCTGGGGCCGGTGTGGATCGCGGTGCCGCTGGTCGTGGCCGGGATCATCACCATCGCACGGCTCGGCAAGCCTGCGACGGCCCTCGCCTTCGTGGCGCTGTGGCCGGTGATGCTCTGCGTCAACGCCGTGCGGAGGTACCCGTTCCTTGACGAACGCACCTCGACGTTCCTGTTCGCGGTCACGGCGGTGGTCGCCGCGGTCGGCGTGGTCGGCATCTCCGGGCTGCTGTGGCCGTTGCTGAAGGACTGGGCGGTAGCCACGACGATAGGCCTCGCCGCCGTCGCCGCGCTGTCCTTTGCCGTAACCGCGGGGCCGTTCGTGCGCAGTCACCACATCCCCACCGAGCATGAGCGCCAGCAGACCTTCTACGTCGCGCAGCACGCAGCCCCCGACAACGTGATCGTAGTAAGCACGGCCACCAACTGGGGTTTCGCGTACTACTGGCCGACCGGCAAGCCGGCCCGCCGGACCGACCATTATGTAGCCCAGCAGTACGAGGCGTACTTCCCGACCCAGCCGCGCATCGTCGTGGCGCTCAACGGGAAACCGGGCGGCGTCACCTCGGCTCTGTCGCAGGCTGTGCACCAGTCGGAGCTGCGCTCCTGCACCACGATCTGGCTCATCCGCACGCACGTTTCGGCATCCGAGGCGGCCGCGTGGAGGACGGCGCTGAGCGCGCGCCGGCTGGTCGCCACCCCGGTCGGCCGCGACGGCCTGAGCATCATCCAGGTGCCCAAGTCCTTGTGCCAGTAGCCGCGCGGCAGCTGGTGACCTGCCCGGCCAGCGGTGCCACGATCCGCTCCGGGGCGAACTGCCGGACGGCCAGCTCACGGGCCCGGGAGCGCAGCCGTTGCACCTCGGCCCGGTCGTCGGCAAGCCGCAGCAGCGCCTTGGCCAGCGCTTCCGGGTTGCCGGGCGGCACCAGCACCGCCGCGTCGCCGAGCGCGCGCCGCTGCGGCGCGGTGTCCGAGGTAACGATCGCGCACCCGGCGGCGGCGCCCTGGAAAACCTTGTTCGGCACCACCCGCAGCGCCTTGGCACCGGTGCCGAAGATGCCCAGGCACACGTCGTGGCTCGCGACCAGGGCCGGCAGGTCCGCGGCGGGCACCCAGTCCACCCAGCGGACCGCGTGGTTGGCCGCCGCGGCGGCGCGGGTCTGGGGCTCGTCCTGGCCGCTGCCGATCATCGTGACCTCGATGGGGGCCCCCGCGATCCGGCCGAGCGCGGCGCCGATCACCGGGGTTCCCTGCAGCGGGGTGTACAGGCCGTAGAACACCACGCGCAGCGGGCCGTGCTCTCCTTCGGCCGGCCGCGCCGCCCCGTACCACGCCGCCGGCGCGCCCACCGGCACCACGACGGCGCGCGGCCGGTACCGCTCCGGCAGCGCGGCCAGGTGTTCCTCGGTGTCCACCGCCACGATGTCGGCCGCGCGCAGCGCCGCCGCATCGATCATCCGCAGCAGCACCTGGCGCAGCCCGCCGTCCAGCCGCCGGTCCCGCGCCGTGTCGCTGGCGCCCACCAGATGGTCGAGCACGACCGGGACCTTGCGGAAGAGCAGGTTGGCCAGGTGCACGTCGAAGTGGCCGAGATAGCCGACCAGCACCACGTCCGGTGCGGGCATCCGGCGGGCACGCCAGGCCAGCGCCGTCCACCGGCTGGCCAGCCGGCCGAGCCGGCCCGGGGCCCGCCACGGCCGGGCCAGCATTCGCACCCTGGCCGCGGTGTCCAGGCCGAGCGGCGCGTTGCACTCGGCCACGTCCATCCCGCAGGCCCGCAGGCCCTCAGCGATCGTCGCGACCCTCGGGTGCATCGAGGTGTCGTAGGTGCCGAAGAGCAGGACACGCATATAACAGACCCCTTTCACAACCGCCAGGCGACGACGCTGCCGACCCGGACGCCGGGCCTGCCGGCGAGCTGGGTCAGCACGCGCCCCAGCGCCGAGGCAGGGCTGGTCACCGCGACGATCGCAGCGGGCCGCCAGTACGCCAGGTCCGCCCGGAGCCGCCGCAGGCTCGGGTGCTGGGGATCGGGCGTCCTGGCCCAGAGCGCATCGAGGTAAAGCACGGCGGCCGTGATCCGGGCTGGGCCGAAGTACTCCGTGACGGCCTGGCCGGCCGGGCTGGGCCCGATGAACCAGCCGCCGATCAGCGACCCGGGCTCGCCCGTGTCGGCCTGCCAGCGCAGCGCCTGAGGCTTTTGCGAGTACGGAACCGGGACCGCCAGCACCCGGGCGCCGGGCGGAAGCCGCAGCCCGGCGAAGGCGGCCTGCCAGCCGGCCGGTACCGGGGTGACCGTGATGGCCTGGACCGGCAGCGGAACGAGGGGCAGGACCGCGAGCACCGCGACCGCGGCGGGGATGACCCGCCGCGGGCGGGCGGGCGCCAGCGACCAGGCCAGGTCCAGCGAGAAGGCCAGCGCCGCTGCTGCCGCGCCGTCCGCGACGAGCGACAGCCGCCCCGGCAGGAGCTGGCTGAGCACCGGCAGGCCCTGCAGCCAGTGAAACGGCAGCAGCGTGGCCGGCACCCGGAAGCCGCCGAGCGTCAGCGTGCTCCCGCCGAGCGAAAGCAGCTCCAGCACGGCCCAGGTTACGGCCGCCGCACGGACCCTGACATCACCCCAGAACCGGGCCGCCACGACCACAAGGACCGCCAGCAGCGGCCAGCCCAGGTACGCGATGTACTCCCAGACGCCGGTCGGGTAGCTGGCCGCGGCGGCCGCGCTGGCCGGGGTGTGGAACAGCAGCCCGCCGGGCGGGACCACGAAGCTGGCGGGGCTGTTCCCGAAGCGGGCGGTCTCCCACGGGGTGCCGTGCTCGCTGAGCGGGCCGTGGAACTGCACCCACAGCGGGTACGCGCAGATCACCAGCGCGACCGCGACCGCGGCTCCCGCGCCGGGGAGGGCGTCGCGGGCCAGCCCGCCCACCGCGCGCGGGCGGCTGGCCGCGAGCACCGCGACCAGCACCACCGCCGCCACAGCGGTGACCGCCAGCAGTTCCTCCCCGGTCAGCAGCTGTGCGGAGGCCGCCAGCCCGAGCCAGGCGCCGTTCCGGGCGGCGCTGCCCCGGCCGGTGGCGAGCCGCAGCAGCGCGTGGATGATCAGCGGCGGCAGCACCGCGAACTGCAGGTGGTAGTGGGCGATGCTGGAGTCGAGCATGGCCGGGGAGAACCCGTAGACCGCGCCGCCCAGCGCGGCCGCGCCGGTGCTGGCCCCCCACCGGCGCAGCACCCAGTACAGGCTGGCGGCCGACCCGGCGAAGCCCAGGGTCATCAGGGCCGTCAGGCTGGTCTGCGGGCCGGCCAGCAGCGTGACCGGGGCCAGCAGCGTCCCGGGCAGCAGCAGGGATGTGTTCCACATCAGGTTGATGCCGCGGGGCGCGTTCATCGCGGTGGTGACCAGCGCCGGCAGGTGCCCGTGCCCGACCGCCGTGGCCTCGTAGCGCAGGAACCAGACGAACAGGTCAACGTCGGCCGGCCCGGGGTCACCGACGGTCGAGCGCGCGGCGGGGTCGGCCCACAATCGCCAGGTCAGCGCCACCGCGCCGAGCAGGTAACAGCCCAGGACCAGCCAGTGCGCCCGCCCCCCGGCGGGCAGGCGCGGCTGCCGGGCATCCTGAGGCTGCTCGACCGCAGGCCGGATGACGCTCACCAACCGCCTCCATTCCCCGGCACATCCGCTCCGTTACCGTATGCCAGACTGGTGCGGCAGGGATGGCTCTGAGGCATCCTCTCGTCCGCTTTGGGCTATTCTTGTGCCCTTACTGCCTGCCCAGATGATCAAGCCGGCTGACGCGCTGTGATCTTCCTCGGGCCGCACGCAGCGGGAGAATCACGACGATGTCCATTAAAGGGCCAAGCAAGGACGTGGCAGATGAGACCGCGCCCGCTGCCACCGCGGCCCCCGCCGGGCTGAGATCGTGGCTGTGGCGGCTGGCGAGCCTGCGGAGCTGGCTGCGCTCGGCCCTGTTCCGCCAGACGGCACCGGGGCCCATCGGCTGGCGGAAGATCCTCGCCGCAACCGGCTTCGTGATCCTTGGCGCCGCGATCAGCCTCGCCCGCACCAGGGGCGCCGGCGCGCTGAACACCACCTGGATCGAGGACGCGAGCAACTTCCTCAACGACGCCCTGCACCAGCCGGTGATGACGACCCTCACCACCCAGATGAACGGGTACTACGACGTGGTGCCGCGGGTGCTCACCGCGATCGCGGTGCTGTTCCCGCTCAAGTGGGTCCCCGGCGTGATGTCGACCTTCGCGGCGCTGCAGTACGCGATGTTCGGGCTGATCGCGTACATCGCGAGCGGCCCGCACCTGCAGAACCGCTGGCTGCGCCTGCTGATCGCCGCGCCCACGTGCCTCATCCCGCTGGGCTACACCCAGGCCAACAACGACCTGGCAACGGTTCAGTTTGTCGCGCTCTACGGGACGTTCTGGCTGCTGCTCTGGATCCCGGGCACCCGGGCCGGCCGGATCGTGTCCCCGGTCATCATGCTCGGCATCACGCTGTCCAGCATCCTGCCGGCTGCGTTCGCCCCGCTGGCCCTGGCCCGGCTGTTCGTCGACCGCACGAAGAACACGGCCTTCCTGTTCAGCTTCTGGCTGCTGGGACTCGCGGCCCAGGAGAGCGTCCAGCTGCGCGGCATGAGCAACCGCCCGAACTGGTACACCAGCCCGCTGTGGGTGCTCGAGAAGTACATTTCCCGCGCGGTGCCGCGCGCGATCTTCGGCGAGAAGGCGCTCGGCGGGCCGGGGACCAACGCCGAGGGCATGCCGGTCCCGCTGCACATCGTCAGCCAGGCCGGCCATCTGGCGCTGATCGCCGGCGCATGGCTGGTGCTGCTGGCTGTCGTCGTCATCGCCCTGGCGCGGGTGACCGACCCGCACTGGCCGCTCGCCGTGACCGCTGGGCTGTTCAGCGTGATCGTTTTCCTTGCCGAGATCGTGGACAACCTGAAGATCGTGCAGCCGCGCTACGTCATCGCACCGGCCCTGCTGCTCTATCTGGCCGTCATCTGCCTGCTGCGCCCGCGCGGCGTGATGCAGGCCGCCGCGCCTGCCGCCCCCGGGCGCCGCCTGGAGGCCGGCACCTTGTACCCGGCCCTTGCCTTCGCCACCCTGCTGGCCATCGCGTGCGTGCTCAACTACCGGGTGACCAATGAACGCTCCGAGAGCCCGGCGTGGAGCACCGTCATCGCCAGGGCGCACGTGCACTGCGAACGGCCCGGGGTGACCAGCTACCTGTATAAGCACGCGTGGTACCGGCTGCCGATCCCGTGCAGCAGGGTGTCCGGGCCGTCGGCCGGGTAGGCCGCTGGTGCCGCGTCAGCGACAGTCCCCGCCGGCCGGCGCTGCCTCGCCGATCGCCGGGACGGCGGTCCGCTCCGGGGACGCCGCGGCCGGCCAGCGGCCGGCCGCGCTGGCCTGGGCGACAGCGCCCGGCGGGGCCGTGCGTCGCGCGGCCGGCTCGGTCTGGCTGTTGCCCATGGCGGTCGCGGCGGTGGCCGGCGGGTACCGCATCGGCGGGCCGATCATGTGGCGGGACGAGCTCGCGACCTGGTCGGCGGCGACCCGGTCGGTGCCGCAGCTGTGGACGATGTGGCACCACATCGACGCGGTGTATGGCCTCTATTACCTCGGGCTGCACTTCTGGATCGCGGTGTTCGGCGACTCCCCGGCGGCGATGCGGGTCCCGTCGCTGCTGGCCATGACCGGAGCCGCCGGGCTGGTGGCGCTGATCGGGCGCCGGCTCGGCGGCTTCACGGCGGGCCTGACCGGCGGGCTCGTATTCGCGCTGATCCCGGGCATTTCCAGGTTCGCGCAGGAGGCCCGCCCCTACGCGGGCGCCACGTTCTTCGCCGCGCTGGCCACGCTGCTGCTGCTGCGCGCCCTGGCGCGGCCCGGGTGGCAGCGATGGGCACCGTACGCGCTGGCGGTCGCCGCGGCCGGGGCCTCCAACGTGCTGGCGCTCTGCCTGCTCGCCGGGCACGCGCTGGGCGCGCTGGGCGTGGTGCTGCGGCGCCGGCGCAGCACCGACGGCCCGGAGCGCGGCTGGGCGGGCGCTGCCACCGGATTCGGCCTTTCCGCGGTGGCCGCGGTGGTGCTGGACTCCCCGCTCCTCATCGAAGGGCACAAGCAGGCGGCCGAGCAGATCGACGGCGTGCTGCGTCCTCCGCTGTCGCAGCTCACCGCGGGAGTGTGGCCCGAGCTGTTCTGCTCGACCGCGGCCGCCGTGGCGGTGATCGCGCTCGCGCTACTGTCCCTGGCCGGCCCCCGCCGCCGGGGCGGGGGGTTCTGCCTGGCCAGCGCGTTCGTCCCGGTCCTTATCATCTGGAGCGTCTCGCAAGGGTCGGTCTCCTACTGGTTTGCCCGCTACCTGCTGTTCACCCTGCCCGCCCTGGCGGCGGCCGCGGGGCTGGGGATCGCCTGGCTGTGCGCGCTGCTGGCGCGGCGGCCGCTGCGCGCCGCCGCGGCGGCCGCCGCAGTGGTCGTGGTCGCGGCTCTCGGGTTGCCCGGGCAGCAGGAGATCCGCCAGGCCGAGGCGCACAACTGGTGGAGTTACCCCGATCCGGTCGGAGATGTCCCGGTCGACTACGAGGGCGCCGCGAACGTGATCGCGGCGGGCCAGCGGCCGGGCGACGGGATCGTGTTCCAGGTCAGCGACCACAACAGGTGGGGGGCGGACTTCGGGATCGAGTACTACCTGCGGCTGCGCGGCAAGCCGGTGCCCACGGACGTTTTCCAGGTCCGGACCCCGGCCGAGGCGGGCAGCTACCAGCCCGTCGAGTGCGCCCGCCCGGCGCGGTGCCTGCGCGGTGAGCCCAGGATCTGGGTGGTGTACACCAACCACCTGGTGCGCGGCGGCCGGTACCGGGATCCGTACGCCGCGATCAGGCCGGCCCAGGCCGCGGCGCTGCGCGCGGAGCACTACACGATCCGGCGGATGTACTTCGAGGCCGGGATCACCGTCGCGCTGCTGGCCCGGCGGTAGCGCGGCTGTCGCGCATGGCCCGATCACCGGAATACCGGAACGTCTAGGCTGTGCCTATGCCAGACCGCCCAGCCGCTCCTGCCGGGGAGCTCACGGCTCCTGCCAGGGAGGCGGCCGCCGGCCAGCCGGGCGGCGGCGCGCCGTTCCTCCGCGGCTGGGCCGTTGCGGAGCGGCTGCTCGGCAGCCGGCCGGTCCGCTGGGGATTTGTCGTGCTTGCGGTCGGCCTGGGCGGCTACTGGGTCGCCGAGCACTGGGGCAGCGTGACGGCCGCCCTGGGCCGCCTCGAATTCCTGGCCGTCGCCGCTGCTCTGCTCAGCGTGCTGGCCGCGCTGCTCGCCACCATGGAGCAGTGGCGGCTGCTGCTCGCCGGGCTCGGCTCGCCGCTGCCCAGGCGCGCGGCCGCGCGGATCTTCTTCATCGGCCAGCTGGGCAAGTACGTGCCCGGCTCGGTCTGGCCGGTGCTGGCCCAGATGGAACTGGGCACCGCGCACAAGGTGCCGCGGCACCGGTCGGCCAGCGCCTCGGTGCTCACGATGCTGCTGTCCCTGTTCGCCGGGCTGCTCGTCGCGCTGGTCACGCTGCCGTTCGTGCCCGGAACGAGGTCCTACCGGTGGGTTTTCCTGGCCGCTCCCGTGCTGCTGGTCTGCCTGCAGCCGAGGGTGCTCAACCGGGGCCTTGACCGGCTGCTCCGGCTGGCCAGACGGCCGCCGCTGGACCAGCCGCTGAGCGGGCGCATGATCGCCGGCGCGCTCGCCTGGTCGCTGGCCTCCTGGGTGTTCTTCGGCCTGCAGATCTGGCTGCTGGCCACCCGGCTCGGCCTGCCGTACGGCAGCGGCGCCCTGCTCGCGGTGGGCGGCTTCGCCTTCGCCTGGTGCGTCGGGTTCGTCATCGTCTTCGTCCCGGTCGGCGCCGGGGTGCGGGACGTCCTGCTGATCGCCATGCTCGGCCCGCTGATCGGGGCCGGCGCGGCCACCGCGACCGCGCTGGTCTCCCGCGTGGTGATGACCGCGGGCGACCTGATCATGGCGGCCGCAGCGGCCGGGCTCGCCCGCCGCTTCCGGCGGGAGGGTGCGCCGTGATCCTGCCCCTGGCTTGCGGGCGCGGCTCCGCCAGCGGCCGGGCTGCGCTAGCTTCTGTGCCATGAAGGCCCTGGTTTTGTCGGGTGGTTCGGGGAGCCGGCTGCGCCCGATCACGCATACGTCGGCGAAGCAGTTGCTTCCGGTGGCGAACAAGCCGGTGTTGTTTTACGGGCTTGAGGCGATCCGGGATGCGGGGATCACCGATGTGGGGATCGTGGTGGGGGATACCGAGGCGGCGATCCGCGCGGCGGTGGGCGATGGGAGCGCGTTCGGGATCGAGGCCAGTTATCTGCGGCAGGATGCGCCGCGGGGGCTGGCGCACGCGGTGCTGATCGCGCGTGAGTTCCTGGGTGATGACGACTTCGTGATGTACCTGGGGGACAACTTCATCGTGGGCGGGATCACCGCGCTGGTTGAGGAGTTCCGGGCGGGGCGGCCGGACGCGCAGATCATGCTGACGCCGGTCCCGGATCCGCGGCAGTTCGGTGTGGCGGAGCTGGATGAGGCGGGCGAGGTGGTGGGGCTGGAGGAGAAGCCCGCCGAGCCCAAGAGCGATCTGGCGCTGGTCGGTGTGTACATTTTCACGCCCGCGGTGCACGAGGCGGTTTCGCGGCTCGAGCCGTCGTGGCGGGGTGAGCTGGAGATCACCGAGGCGATTCAGTGGCTGATCGATCACGGCCGCAAGGTGCGGTCGACGATGATCACTGGTTACTGGAAGGACACCGGCAACGTCGCGGACATGCTGGAGGTGAACCGGCTGGTGCTGGAGGGCGTGGAGCCGGTGTGCCGGGGCACGGTCGATGCCGCGTCCGAGCTGATCGGCCGGGTGGTGATAGCGGACGGGGCGCAGGTGACGGGTTCGCGTATCGTCGGCCCGGCGGTGATCGGCGGCGGCACGCGGGTGTGCGGGTCGTATGTGGGCCCGTTCACCTCGGTGGCTGCGGACTGCGTGATCGACGACAGCGAGATCGAGTACTCGATCGTGCTGCGGGGGGCGTCTATCCAGGGCGTCCGGCGGATAGAGGCGTCGCTGATCGGCCACAATGTGGAGGTGACACCGGCGCCGCGGGTTCCCAAGGCGCACCGGCTGATTCTGGGAGATCACAGCAAAGTGCAAATCAGTTCATGAGGGTCCTGGTCACCGGCGGTGCCGGGTTCATCGGGTCTCATTATGTGCGGACGATGATCGGCGGCGGCTATCCCGGTTACGAGGACGCCCGGGTGACGGTGCTGGACAAGCTGACGTACGCGGGGAACCTGGCGAACCTGGAGCCGGCCGCCGGTGAGGCGCGGCTGGAGTTCGTGCGGGGCGACATCTGTGACGCCGGGCTGCTGGCCAGCGTTGTGCCCGGGCATGACGCGGTGGTGAACTTCGCCGCGGAGTCGCACGTTGACAGGTCGATCGCTGGCGCGTCGGACTTCGTCACCACGAACGTGCTGGGCACCCAGGTGCTGCTGCAGGCGTGCCTGGACGGGAAGGTTCCGCGGGTGGTCCAGGTCTCCACCGATGAGGTCTACGGCAGCGTGGCGTCCGGGTCGTGGGCCGAGGGCGCGTGCCTGGAGCCGAACTCGCCGTACTCGGCCGCCAAGGCCGGGGGCGACCTGATCGCCCGGGCCTACGCGCGCACCCACGGGCTTAACGTCAGCATCACCCGCTGCTGCAACAACTACGGCCCCTACCAGTTCCCGGAGAAGATCATCCCGCTGTTCGTCACCAACCTGCTGGACGGGCGCAGCGTCCCGCTGTACGGCGACGGCCTGAACGTGCGGGGCTGGATCCACGTCGACGACCACTGCCGGGGCATCCAGCTCGTCCTGGAGCGCGGCGAGCCGGGGGCGGTGTATCACATCAACGGCGACATCGAGCTGACCAACGTCGAGCTCACCCGGGCGCTGCTCGAATGCTGCGGGGCCGGCTGGGACATGGTGACCCCGGCCGACCGCAAGGGACACGACCGCCGCTACTCGCTGGACGACACGGTACTGCGCGCCATGGGCTACAAGCCCGAGACCCCGTTCGGCGAGGGCCTCGCCGCCACCACGGCGTGGTACCGGGACAACCGGTCCTGGTGGGAACCGCTCAAGCAGGCCGGCCCAGCCGCGCGGCAGACAGCATGAGCCGGTGGCTGGTCGTCGGATCCCGGGGAATGCTCGGCCGCGACCTCGTCGCGGCGCTGCTGGACCGGGGCGAAGCGGTGCTGGGCCTCAGCCACGCCGAACTCGACATCACCGACCAGTCGGCGGTCAGCGCGGCGATCGCCGGCTGCAGGCCGGACGTGGTGGTGAACTGCGCGGCGTGGACTGCGGTCGACGAAGCCGAGGCGCATGAGGACGAGGCGCTGGCGGTGAACGGCACCGGGGCTGGCCATGTGGCCGCGGCGGTCGCGGCGGGAAGCGCACAGCCCGGATGCCGCCTGGTGCACCTGTCCACCGACTATGTGTTCGCGGGAGACGCCAGCGTGCCGTACGCGGAGCGGGACGCCACGGGGCCGCGAACCGCGTACGGGCGCACCAAGCTGGCCGGGGAGCAGGCCGTGCTCCGGCTGCTGCCGGATGCCGCCTATGTGGTGCGGACCGCCTGGCTGTACGGCGCGCACGGGCCCAACTTCGTATCCACGATGGTCCGGCTTGCCCGCGAACGGCCGGCCGTGGACGTCGTCGACGACCAGCGCGGGCAGCCGACCTGGACCGCCGACGTCGCCGGGCAGGTCATCGCGCTGGCCGGGTCGGCCGCGGCGGCGGGTGTGTACCACGCCACAAGCTCGGGGGATGCGACCTGGTTCGAGCTGGCCCGGGAAGTGTTCCGGCTGCTCGGCGCCGACCCGGCCCGGGTCAGGCCGGTACCGAGCAGCGCCTACCCCCGGCCGGCGGCGCGGCCCCGGTTCAGCGTGCTCGGCCACAGCGCCTGGGCCGCGGCGGGGATCGAGCCCATCGGCGACTGGCGGCTCGCGCTCCGGCGGGCCTTCCCCGCGCTCGCCGCCGCGGGCGACCGTGACCGGGCCGCGACGGGAAAGAACGCCTAAAGATGGGTTTGCCCGGTACCGTCGATGACCAGGATTAGCCCGACCGAGGACGAGAGATCAGGTGTCATGGCGGCGCTGCAGCGTGATGCTTTGTTTGAGCGCGATGTTGTTGTTATTGGCGGGTGTGGTCATGTGGGGCTGCCGCTGGCGGTGGCGTTTGCTGACCGTGGGGCGCGGGTGGCGGTGTATGACATCGATCCCGTGGCGGTGGAGCGGGTTGCCCGTGGGGTGATGCCGTTTGACGAGCCGGGTGCGGGGCCGTTGCTGGCGCGGGCGGTGGCGGGCGGGCGGCTGACCGCGTCGGGGGATGCGGCGGTGGTGGGGACCGCGGAGCATGTGGTTGTGGTGATCGGCACGCCGGTGGATGAGCATCTCAACCCCGATCAGCAGGCGATTACGCGGGCGCTGGCGGGGTGCGCGCGGTTTTTGCGGGATGGGCAGCTGCTGGTGCTGCGCTCCACGGTGTACCCGGGGGTGACCGCGCTGGTGGAGAAGATGGTGGCGCGGCTGGGGGTGCGGGTGGACGTGGCGTTTTGCCCGGAGCGGATCGCCGAGGGCAAGGCGATGAGTGAGCTGTTCGAGCTGCCGCAGATCATCTCCGCGCGCCGCGATGAGGCGGAGCGGCGGGCGGGCGCGCTGTTCGCCCTGCTGGGCGCGCGGCAGGTGGTGCTGAGCCCGGAAGAGGCCGAGCTGGCCAAGCTGTTCACCAACGCCTGGCGGTACATCAAGTTCGCCGCGGCGAACCAGCTGTACATGATCGCCAACGACCGGGGCCTGGATTTTGAGAAGATCCGCCAGGGCCTGATGCTGGACTACCCGCGGGCGGCCGACCTGCCCGGCGCGGGCTTCGCGGCCGGGCCGTGCCTTTTGAAGGACACGATGCAGCTCGCGGCGTTCAACAACAACGTGTTCGCGATCGGGCACACCGCGATGGCGATCAACGAGGGCCTGCCGCTGTATGTGGTCGACCGGCTCAAGCGGCGCTACCCGCTGGAGCAGATGGCGGTGGGCATCTTGGGCATGGCGTTCAAGGGCGGCTCGGACGACATCCGCTCCAGCCTGGCCTACAAGCTGCGCCGGATCCTGGCCGTCACCACCGAGACCGTGTACTGCACCGACCCCTACGTCACCGCCGACCCGTCGCTGCTGTCCCTGGACGACGTGCTCGCCAAATCCGACCTGCTGATCATCGCCGCCCCGCACCCCGAGTACGCGCGCCTGGCCACCACCAAGCCGGTCATCGACATCTGGAACATCCGCGGCGAGGGCGTGGCCATCTGATGGGCCCCCGCAACCGTGCGGCTGGCGGGCGGGCCGCGGCAGATCTCGTCCGGCGGGCCAGGGCGATCGATCCCGAGGCGCTCCGCGTTTCGGTGGTGATACCGGCCTATAACGAGGGCGAGAACATCGTCAGCGTGCTGGAGCGCCTCTCCGAGGCGGTGCTGCTGCCGTGCGAGATCCTGGTGGTGGTCGACGACCCGGCCGACAGCACCAGGCCCGCGGTGGAGCGCCTGGCCGAGCGCGAGCCCCGGCTGCGCTGCCTGGTCAACGACTACGGCAAGGGCCCGGCCAACGCGATCAGGTACGGGATCGACCACGCCACGACGCCGGTGGCGGTGGTCACGATGGCCGACGGCTGCGACGATGTCCGGCAGATCGACGATCTGGTGCGCCTGGTGGAGCGCGGCGTGGCCGTGGCGGCCGCCTCCCGGTACATGGCCGGCGGCCAGCAGGTGGGCGGGCCGCTGCTGAAGGGCATGATGTCGGGGACAGCCGGGCGCAGCCTGCGGCTGCTCGCCCGGGTCGGCACCAGGGACGCCACCAACTCGTTCAAGGCGTACTCGACCGCGTTCGTGCGGGCGGTCGGCATCGAGAGCCGTGACGGCTTTGAGATCGGCATCGAGCTGACCGCCAAGGCGAAGCGGCTCGGCCTGCCGATCGCCGAGATCCCGACGATCTGGCTCGACCGGCAGGACGGCCTGTCGAACTTCCGGGTGGCGGCGTGGCTGCCGAAGTACCTGCGGTGGTACCGGTTCGCGTTCGGCCGCCGGCTCACCCTGGACGAACTGCGTGCCCGCACCGGGACGCGCGGGCAGGACAACGCAGCGCAGGACCAAGGACAGACGGGATGAGGAATGCAGAAGGTACTGGTCACAGGTTCAGCGGGGTTCATCGGGGGCTACCTCGTGGAGGAACTGCTGGCCCGCGGGTACAGCGTCGTCGGGGTGGACAACTTCTCCAAGTACGGCAAGGTCGCCAAGTCCTATGATCATCACCCCCGCTACTCGCTGGTAGAAGGCGATGCCCGCGACACCGGCTTGCTGACCCGGCTCCTGGCCGACTGCGATCACTTCGTCGCGGGCGCCGCGATGATCGGCGGGATCTCCTACTTCCACACGTATGCTTACGACCTGCTCGCCACGAACGAGCGGATCATCGCCTCCTCCTGCGACGCGGCGATCGAGGCGCACCGCTCCGGCCGGCTGGGGAAGGTCACGTACGTCTCGTCCTCGATGGTGTTCGAGGCGGCGGATTCCTGGCCGTCCTACGAGGGCCAGGAACGCGATGTCCCGCCGCCGCGCTCCTCCTACGGCTTCCAGAAGCTCGCCCTCGAGTACTTCGCCCGCGCCGCCCGGGACCAGTACGGCCTGCCGTACACGATCGTCCGCCCGTTCAACTGCGTCGGCATCGGGGAAAGCCGCGCGCTCGGCGACCAGGAGATCCCGTCCGGCAACGTCACCCTCGCGATGAGCCACGTGGTGCCCGACCTGGTACAAAAGGTCATCAAGGGACAGGATCCGCTGCACATCCTCGGCGACGGCCGCCAGGTGCGCCACTACACCTACGGCGGCGACCTCGCCCGCGGGATCGCCGACACCCTCGAGCACCCGGCGGCGCTGAACGAGGACTTCAACCTATCCACCGCGGAGTCGACAACTGTGCTGGAACTGGCCGGGCTGATCTGGGCGGAGATCAAGGGTCCCGGCGTCCCGCTCCGGGTCGTGCACGACGACCCGTTCGAGCACGATGTGCAGCGGCGGGTGCCGTCCACCGAGAAGGCCAAGCGGGTGCTCGGCTTCGAGGCGACCACCACGCTGCCGTCCATGCTGAGCGAGGTGATCCCCTGGATCCGGGAGGCCATCGCGGCAGGCACGCTCTAGCCAGAAACCGGCGCTAGGCGCCGGAGCGCAGCTTCCCGATGTACGCCTGGCACTCGCCATAGCTGGGCAGGAGCCCGGCCGCCACGGCCTCCGCCAGCGACGGCGCGGCCGCATCCTTTTCTGACAAGACCGTCTCCACGCCCGGTGGCCAGGCGATCCCGACGTCGGGATCCAGTGGATGGACACCGTGCTCCCGGGATGGGGCGTACGGGGTGGAGCACAGGTACAGCACCGTGGCCTGCTCGCTCAGCGCCACGAACGCGTGGCCGAGCCCCTCGGCAATGTACACCGCGCGCCGCGTCTCGTCGTCGAGCCGCACCGCCTGCCAGCGCCCGAAGCCGGGGGAGCCCACCCGAAGGTCGACGACCACGTCGGCGATCGCGCCGCTGGCACACGTCACGTATTTTGCCTGGCCGGGTGGCACATCGGAGAAATGAATGCCGCGGATGACCCCGCGCCGCGACACCGAGCAGTTGGCCTGGGCAACGTCCATGCGGTACCCCACGGCCTCGTGGAACTCCGCGTCCCGGAACCATTCGAGGAAGCTACCCCGCCCGTCCCGGTGAATCCGCGGGGCGAGGACCCAGGCGCCGTCGATGTCGAGTGCGTCCATCCCAGACACCGTAGCGGGCGGGACCCGCACGCTCAGCCCTGGCTGGCCGGCGGGCGCCTGGCGATCACGAGAAACTGCTTGCCCAGCAGCCGCCACGCTGGCGGCGTCCGCAGGTAGGCGCGGACGAGCGCGGGGTGCGTGGGCATGCGGCCCGAGAAAGAGTAAGGCAGGAATCTGGCGTGTACCTGATCAACCTCGAAGCCGGCCGCATACAGGTGCTCCGCGGCGCTCTGCTCGGTAAGGATCACGCAGTGGTCGGCGTAGTCGAAATACTCCCGGGCGCAGCACCGGAAGTTCGGGCCCATGACCGCGATGCGCCCTCCTGGCCTCGCGCATGCGCGCATCTTTGCCAGGAAGGCGGCCACCTCCTCGGGGCTCCTGAGGTGCTCAAGGAAATTGGAAACGAAGATGCCGTCGAAATAAGAGCCGGGCAGTTCGGCCTGCATGATGTCCGAGATGATCAGCTGAGTGCCCTCGCGCAGGGTCGTCTCTTCGTACTTGACGGCGTCCAGCCCCCACCGCTCCCCGGCGGGCGCGGCGTTTATGAACTCGCATCTCCCGGCGGCCGGGTCGAGGAGGCGGCCTGGCCGGCCAAGCCGTTCCCAGATCACCGGCGCTATCGCCTTCCACACAAGTTCACGCCGACCCTGGTCCACATTCCGGAAGCGGTACTCATACAGTCGCTGATAATCGATCACGCTCGCGCCCTCCGAGCCCGCTTATAAGGTAAAAGCTTCATCTATGCCGGGTCTACGCATGCTATATGAGAGCCGCGGCCGCACGACTGGATGCGGCCAATTCAGGCCTCACACGGGAGGGAGACGCGGCTACTCGGCCCGCCGCGGCGCCGGCAGCAGCCGGACCGGGATGTCGGCATACCGGGACCTCAGGTACTCGCCGAGGCCCTTCGCCTGCGGGTCGGGCCGGGTGGAGGCGGCGACCCCCAGGCCGAGCAGCCCGGCCACCACGAAGTTCACCGCGTGCAGGTTCGGCAGCTCGTACCGGCGCACCTCAAGGCCCGCGGCCTCCGGGAGCAGTTCACGGAAACGGCCGATGTCGAGGTAACCCCGGAGCCAGTCGTACGCCCGCGGCTCCCTGGCCCACAGCCCGACGTTCGCGTTCTGGCCCTTGTCCCCGGAACGCGCGCCGCAGATCAGCCCGAGCGGCGCCCGCCGGGTGGGCCCGGCCTGGGCTGGCGCCGGCGCCGGCCGCGGCCCCTGCCCCGGCGCCGGCCTCGGCGCAGGCGCGGTGCCGCCGGCCTGCGGCGGCGGGATCTCCAGGCGCCTGGAGTCGGGCAGCACGACCGTGTGCCGGACCTCGGTGGCGGGCACGAACGCCGGCCAGTACACGCCGTACGCGCTCGCCTCGGTGGGCGGTGTGGTGGTGTGGAACCCGGCGTAGCCGGCCAGCGCGAGCTCGATCATGGCACCGGAGAACGACCGGCCGACCTTGGCGGGATCGGGGTCCATGACCGTGATCCGCAGCTGCGCCGTGGCCTGCTCGTTCGTCGGCGCGTCCGGCCGGTCCGAGCGGATCAGCCGCACGTCGGCCGCGCCGAACCGGTGCTTCCCGCCGAGCAAGCCGAACAGCATGGCCTCCGCCCTGGCCGCCTTCTCCTCGATGTCCAGCCCGGTCAGCACCATCGTCATCGTGTTCCGGTACCCGCCGAGGTAGTTGAGCGCGACCTTGAGCGTCCCGGGCGGCGGGCTGCCCCGGGTGCCGCTGATCCGCACCCGGTCCGGGCCGTCGGCGGCGAGCCGCAGGGTGTCGAAGTGGGCGACCACGTCCGGGCCGGCGTAGGCAGGCTCGGCGATCTCATAGAGCAGCTGCGCGGTGACCGTGCCGGGCGAGACCACGCCCCCGGTGCCCGGGTGCTTGGTGATCACGCTGCTGCCGTCGGCGGCGACCTCCGCGATGGGGAACCCCGGGTAGCGCAGGTCGGGGAGCTCATCCAGGAACGGGTAGTTGCCGCCGGTCGCCTGCGGGCCGCACTCGATGACGTGCCCGGCGGCCACCGCGCCCGCAAGCTCGTCCAGGTCTGCCGGGCCCCAGCCGTGCCAGGCCGCGGCCGGCCCGGTGACCAGCGAGGCGTCGGTGACCCTGGGGCACACGACCACGTCGGCCCCGGCCCGCAGCGCCGCCGTGATCCCCCAGCCGCCGAGATAGGCGTTCGCGGTCACCGGCACCACGCCCGCCTTGGCCAGCGGCTCGCCGGTGTCGGCGTGCGCCAGCGGGTGCCCCGCCTCGGCCAGCTCGCCGAGCCGGCCCAGCAGGTCGTCGCCCTCGATGTAGGCGATCTTCGGCGCCAGGCCCAGGCCGGCCGCGATCTCGCCGAGCCGGGCCGCCAGCCCGGCCGGGCTCAGCCCGCCCGCGTTGGTCACGATCGTGATCCCGCGGTCCAGGCAGAGGCCGATGACCTGCTCGAACTGGCTGAGGAAGGTCCGCGCGTAGCCAGCGGAAGGGTCTTTCTGCCGCGCCTTCCACAGGATCAGCATGGTCAGCTCGGCCAGGTAGTCGCCGGTGAGCACGTCGATGGGGCCGCCCTCGACCATCTCGCGCGCCGCCGATGCCCGGTCGCCGTAGAAGCCGGAGCAGTTGGCGATCCGCACGGGCCTTCTCACGGGCGCAGCAGCCCTAGTTCAGCATGCGCTGCCAGCCCGGGGGGACCCGGCCAGCGGGCCCGGGCACGGGCTGGTCGAGCGGATGGTGCTCGGGCGGGGCCAGGTCCGGGCCGTCGTAGGCCTCCTGCGTCTGGTAGTTCCAGAACCACGTCTCGCCGGGCTCGAAGCTGCGGATGAACGGGTGGCCCGTGGCGCGCGCGTGCGCGGTCGCGTGCTGCGACGGCGAGGTGTCGCAGCAGCCGATGTGCCCGCACTGCGCGCACCGGCGCAGGTGCAGCCACCATCCGCCGGCCGCCTCGCACTCGGCGCAGCCGGTCCCGCCCGGCGGGACCGAAGGTTCGATGCCTGGCACCGAGGTCATGCTGATTCCTCCCTGTCGGGCTCCCCTGGGCCGGTTCTCCCCGGTTCCTGGGCGGTCAGCGGGAGCCACACCCGGAACTTGGTGTCGCCGGGAACCGACTCCACCTGGATGGCCCCGTGATGCTTGTTCGCGATGATGCGCCAGGAGATGTCGAGCCCCAGCCCCGTGCCCTCGCCCACCGGCTTGGTGGTGAAGAACGGCTCGAAAATCCGGTCCTTGATCTCCGCGGGTACCCCGGGCCCGGTGTCGCCGAACTCGACGATCAGGTGGTCATCCCGCCGCATCGTACGCACGGTCAGCGTGCCCGTGGCGCCCATCGAGGACACCGCGTTGTCGATCAGGTTGGTCCACACCTGGTTCAGCTCCCCGGCGTAGCCGGGGATCGGGGGCAGCGACCGGTCGTAATCCTTGACGATCGTGATCCCGGGAGGGATCTTGCCGCCGAGCATCAGCAGCGTGCTGTCCAGCAGCTCGTGCACGTCGACCACCTGGAACGGGGCCCGGTCCAGCTGGGAGTACTGCTTGGCGGCGCCGACCAGGGTGGAGATCCGGGTGGTGGCGTCCTCGATCTCGTTCATCAGCAGCTCGGTCTCGACGGTGTAGCCGAGCCACCGCAGCGCGCTGTCGAGGCACGACTCGTCCACGGAGCCCGCGACCTGGTCGAGCCACGCGGTGTCCAGGCCGGCCTGGACGTAGATCGGCGCGAGGTCCCAGCCGCTGGTTATCCCGCGGTCGTCGAGCCAGTCGGTGATGGCGTCCTCGCGGTCCGACGCCTCCAGCGGGCTGAGCTTCGGCGCCTTGGCTACCAGTTCGACGGCGCGCTCCTGGAACTTGATCAGCGTGTCGAGGGTCTCGGCGCTGAACTTTCCCCCGGCCAGGATGCCGAGCTTGTGGCGCATCCCGGCGACCCGCTCGCGCAGCGCCGCGGTGGCGCGCACCGCGGCCGCTGCCGGGTTGTTGAGCTCGTGCGTCAGCCCCGCCGAGAGCGAGCCCAGCGCGAGCAGCCGCTCCCGCTGCCCGACGACGCGCTGGGTGTTCCGCTGGCCGAAGAACAGCCCCTCGAGCAGGTGCACCGGCATCGGGAACCATTCCCGCATGAGCCAGGCGAAGTCGTCCGCCGCCAGGACGAAGAACGTGGACGGCTCGGGGACCCGGATCGAGTTGTTGTAGATCTGCGGCTCGGTGTCGATGTAGGCGTTGAAGGCGCCCGAATAGGTGCCGGGGCCTGAGGTCCGGTTCACCTCGATGTCGTCCTGGCCGACCCGGCGGGACATGATGACCGTGCCCTGCAGCAGCACGTAGAAGCAGGTAGCGGGGTCACCCTCGCGGTAGACCGGCCCGGGCTCGAACCGCTCGACGTGGCCGTGCTGGCACAGCCAGTCCAGCTGCTCGTCGGACAGCTTCTCGAACAGGAACAGCTGGCGCAGGTCGTCGGGGCTGCAGGCCAGCTCCGTGGCCTGCGCCCCGGGCCTGACGCAGCTCAGCTCCGTGGCCTGCCTGTGGGTCGCTGTTGGCTGCTCTGCCTGCTCGGTCATCAGAGTTTCTCCAGGTAGCGATGTACTAGCATGACGGCCATGGCGCCCTCGCCGACCGCCGAGGCCACGCGCTTCGCCGACTCGGCCCGCACGTCGCCGGCCGCGAAGACGCCGGGCACGCTCGTCTCCAGGTGGTAGGGGGAACGGTCCAGGTTCCAGCCCTTCGGTTTCTGCCCCGGGCTGGCCAGGTCGGGGCCGGCCACCACGAACCCGCGCTGGTCGCGCACCACCACGTCATCGAGCCAGTCGGTGAGCGGGGCCGCGCCGATAAACAGGAACAGCCACTGCGCACCGACCGTCTCGGTGGAGCCGGTGGAGGTATCGCGCAGCGTCAGGCTCTCCAGGTGCTTGCCGCCCTGGGCCGCGATGACCTCGGTGCAGGTGCGGACCGAGATGTTCTCGATGCCCCTGATCTGCTGGATGAGGTAGTACGACATCGACCGCTCCAGCGACGGGCCGCGGACCAGAAGCGTCACCGACTTGGCCCCGCGCGCCAGGTAGACCGCGGCCTGCCCGGCGGAGTTCGCGCCGCCGACGATGAACACGTCCTGGTCGGAGCACGCCGCGGCCTCGGTCAGCGCCGACCCGTAGTAGACACCGCGCCCGGTCATCTCGTCGAGCCCGGGCGCGTCGAGGCGCCGGTAGGAGACCCCGGTGGCCAGGATCACGGTGTGCGCGTCGATGCCGCTGCCGTCCGCGAAGCGGACGCTCCGGGCCGAGCCGTTGACCTCCAGCCCCACCACGTCCCGCGTGGTCAGCACCTCCGCCCCGAACTTGGCCGCCTGCCGCCGCGCCCGGCTGGTCAGCTGCGCGCCTGACACCCCGTCGGGGAAGCCCAGGTAGTTCTCGATCCGCGAGCTCTGCCCGGCCTGCCCGCCGGTCGCGGTGCGCTCGACCAGCACGGTGCGCAGCCCCTCGGACGCGCCGTACACCGCCGCGCCCAGGCCGGCCGGCCCGCCGCCGATGACGACCAGGTCGTAGAAGTCCTTGGACGGCCTGGTTGCCAGGCCCACGTGCCCGGCCAGCTCGGCGTCGGCCGGCTCGACCAGCGCCTCGCCGTCCGGGGTGATCACCACCGGGAGCCGCCGGCCGTCGGCCTGCGCGGCCTCCAGCAGCCGCTGGCCCTCCGGCTCGTCCGACGAGTACCAGCGGTACGGCACCTGGTTGCGGGCGAGGAACTCGCGCACCTCCGACGAGCGGGCCGACCACCGGTGCCCGACGATCTTCGTTTCCGGCACCGGCCGGTGATCCGACTCCAGCCAGGCCTCCAGCAGCCCATCCACGACCGGGTAGAGCTTCTCTTCCGGCGGGTCCCACGGCTTGAGCAGGTAGTGGTCCACGTCGACGACGTTGATCGCGTCGATGGCCGCGTTCGTGTCCGCGTACGCGGTCAGCAGCACCCGCCGCGCCGACGGGTACACGTCCATCGCGTGCTCGAGGAACTCGATCCCGTTCATCTGCGGCATCCGGTAGTCGGCCAGGATCACCGCGACCATGTCGCCGCGCAGCTTCATCTCGCGCAGCGCATCCAGCGCCGACTGCCCGGACTCGGCCCGCACGATCCGGTACTTTTCGCCGTATTGGCGGCGCAGGTCCCGGGCGACCGCCCGGGAGACCCCGGGATCGTCGTCGACCGTGATGATCGCCGTCCGGCCCGCGCTCTCAGAGGTTGTCGACGTCATCCGCATCCCGCCGGTTCTTCAAGGTTGTGCGCTGCCTGCTCCATGGCCCCATGCTAAGTACACTGACCCGCCGTCGCGCCACATGGCAACGCCGCGGCCGCCCGCCGCGATGCCGGCCGCATCGGGGTTCGAACGGCCGGGTCCCGCGGTAGGAGCGGGACGACGGATATTCACCGGCAGACAGGAGACAGCAACATGCGGATCGGCGTGGTATTCCCCCAGACCGAGCTCGGAGGCGACGCCGCGGCGGTGCGCGCCTACGCGCTCCGGGTTGCCGAACTCGGGTACCGCCACGTGCTGGCCTATGACCATGTCGTGGGCGCGGACCCGGCGGTGCACACCGGCTGGCAGGGCCCGTACGACGTCCGGACCACGTTCCACGAGCCGTTCGTGATGTTCGGCTACCTGGCCGCCCTCACCCCGCTGGAGCTGGTCACCGGCATCATCATCCTGCCGCAGCGGCAGACCGCGCTGGTGGCCAAGCAGGCCGCCGAGGTGGACCTGCTGACCGGCGGCCGGTTCCGGCTCGGCGTCGGCCTCGGCTGGAACGCGGTGGAGTACGAGGCGCTCGGCCAGGACTTCACCACCCGGGGCCGGCGGGCCGACGAGCAGGTGGAACTCCTCCGGCGGCTGTGGACCGAGCCGTCCGTCACATTCGACGGCGCCTTCGACCGGATAACCGGCGCCGGCCTGGCGCCGCTGCCGGTGCAGCGGCCGATCCCGGTGTGGTTTGGCGCGCAGTCCGAGCGGGCCTACCGGCGGGCCGGCCGGCTCGCCGACGGCTGGTTCCCGCAGGTCCAGCCGGGCCCGCGGCTCGACGAGGCACGCCGGATCGTGACCGAGGCCGCGGTCGCGGCGGGCCGGGACCCGGCCAGGCTCGGCATGGAGGGCCGGGTCAGCTGGCACGGCAGCGCCGACGAGCTCGCCGAGGGCGCCGCGCGGTGGCGCGACGCCGGCGCCAGCCACGTCTCGGTGAACACCATGGGCGCCGGGCTGCGCACGGTCGACGATCACCTCGGCGTGCTCGAGGCGGCCGCCGGCGCGCTGAAGTCGCTCGGCGAGTAGGGGCCAGCGTCACCCCGCGTGCGCCTGCTCGGCGTACCGCTCGACGAGCTGCCGGATGATGACATTGCGCTGGATGTCGTTGGTGCCCTCGCCGACCACCATCAGCGGGGCGTCGCGGTAGTACCGCTCCACGTCGAACTCGGCGGAGAAGCCGTAGCCGCCGTGGACCTTGATCGCGTCGGAGGTGACCTGCAGGCACACCTCGGAAGCGAACAGCTTGGCCATGCCGGCCTCCAGGTCGCTGCGCCGCCCGGAGTCGAGCGCCGCCGCGGCGCGCAGCGTCATCAGCCGCGCGGCGTCGACCCGGGTGGCCATGTCCGCGAGGCGGTGGCCGACGGCCTGGTGCTTCCAGATCGGCTGCCCGAAGGTCTCCCGCTGCTGCGCGTAGCGCATCGAGTCCTCGAACGCCGCCCGGGCCACGCCGACGGCGCGCGCCGCCACGTTGATCCGGCCGAGCTCCAGCCCGCCCATCATCTGGCGGAAGCCCTGGCCTTCCTGCCCGCCGAGCAGCGCCTCGCGCGGGCACTCGTAGCCGTCGAACACGATCTCGCAGCTCTCCAGGCCCTTGTAGCCCAGCTTGGGCAGGTCGCGGGAGACCGTGAACCCGGGCCCGTGCTCCGCGAGCACGATGCTGATCCCCTGGCTGGGCGGGACCGCACCGGGGTCGGTCTTGCACAGCACCGCGACCACGTCCGCGCGGCGCGCGTTGGTGATCCAGGTCTTCACCCCGTCGAGCACGTAGCCCCGGCCGTTCGCGGCCGCCCTGGTGCGGATCGCCTGCAGGTCGGACCCGCCCGCCGGCTCGGTGAGGGCCATGGCCGCGCGGACCTCGCCCGTCGCCATCCGCGGCAGCCATCGCTGCTGCTGCGCCTCGGTGCCGAACAGGGTGATCAGCCGGGCGATCACGCTGTGCCCGCCCATGGCCCCGGCCAGGCTCATCCACCCCCGGGACAGTTCCTCGGTGACCAGCGCGTAGCAGCGGGTGGACACGCCCGAGCCGCCGTGCGCGCCGGGCACCGCCAGCCCGAACACGCCGAGCCGTTTCATCGCGTCGATGAGCTCGCCGGGATACGCGTTGGCGTGCTCCAGGTCGCGCGCGGCCGGCCGGACGGCGTCGTCCACCCAGTCGCGGACGACCGCCACGATGTCGCGCTCGCCGGGGTCCAGGTCCCACATCACCGGTGCTGTCATCGCGTCCTGCCTGCACTTTCGGCCGGGTCGGTTATCGACCTTGAACGTAACGTCGAGCCGGTCTCACCGCGAGACGGCCATGTGGGCAGGATAGGTGCGATGCACGTGATTCCAGACTCCCCGGACGGCCGGGTCCGGCCCGCGGAGCCAGCGGACGCCCGGGCGCTCGCGGCCGTGCACGTCGCCACCTGGCGCGACGCCTACGCCGGCCTGCTGCCCGGCGAGGTGCTGGCAAGCCTGGACGCGGGCGCGTGGGCGGCCCGGCACCACGGCAGGCTCACCGCCCCCGCGGAAGGCACGTTCGTGCTCGTCTTCGAGGTCGAAGGCGAGGTGGCTGGATTCGTGTCCGGTGGGCGGGGCCGTGACGAGCTGCCCGGCGGTGAGGTGTACGCGATCTACGTGGACCCGCGCCGCCAGGGCCGGGGAGCGGGGCGGCGGCTGCTCGCGGCCGCCGAGCAGAAACTGGCCGAGGCCGGATTCACCGACGCGAGCCTGTGGGTGCTCGCCGGCAACGCCCCGGCGCGCGGGTTCTACGAGGCGCAGGGGTGGCACGGCGACGGCACGCGGAAGCCGTGGCCCGTCACCGAGAGCGTCAGCGTCCCCGAGGTCCGGTACGTGAAGCGGATCGCCTGGGAGCCCGCTGAGTTACTCCCACTTCATTACTCCCACTTCAACATGATCAACGTTCTGAACTAGCAGGTCAGCGGCTTGAGTCTTGATCGAAAATGCCGTAATTCACCAGGCTCCCTAATTTGGGCTGTAAGGCACGTAGCGGAATTCCGGCGCGGGCGTGGAGGTGAGCGAGCGCAGGATCGAGGTCTCCCTGGACAGCATGGCCCGCTCGGCGTTCAGCCGGCGCGCCGCGTCCGGCAGAGCGAGCAGGAGCTGGCGGTCCCGCAGGTCGGCGATCACCGACGCGGCGACGAGGTAGGACAGCGGGATCGGCTCGGAGGGCAGCTCTGGGACGCTGACCCGGGCCGCGCCCCGCGCGTTCAGCGCCTCGATGTAGGCTCCGAACGCCCGCTGCACGGCCGGAACGAGCGCGGCCGCCGCGGTCTCGTCACCGGTGTCCTCGGACAGGAACTCCACCTCGCCCTGCAGGTACGGCCGGGAGCGGTCCAGCGCGATCAGCCGGAACCGGTCCGTGCCCACGGTAATCAGGTCGAAGCGGCCGTCATCGCGCTCCGACACCCGGCGCAGCGCGGCCGTGCAGCCGATCTCGTGCAGCGCCAGGACCCCGTCGGCACCGGTCTCCCGGCCCTCGCGGATCGCGATCACGCCGAACCGCCGCGGCTCGCGTCCCTCCGTCAGGTCGTGGACCAGCTGGCGGTAACGGTCCTCGAAGACGTGCAGCGGCAGCAGCAAGCCCGGGTACAGCACGCTCCCCAGCGGGAACAGCGGCAGGGTCTGGGGCATGTTCCCGACACTACGCGCTGCGCTGTCGATCGCGCGCGCCCCGGCACCGGCTCAGCCGCCGTCCTCCTCTTCCACGTGCACCGCGGCCTCCTCGGCGCCCGCGGCGCCCGCGTCGATCCCGACGTCGCGGGCGACGAGGTCGGGCTCGGTGTCCGGGTGCGCCCCCTCGTCCTCGGCGACCAGCCGCCCTGCCCGCGGGTCCGGCTCATCGTCGTCGAACAGGTCGCCGGCGCGGCGGTCCTCGCCCTGTTCCAGCTCTTCCTCGGCCTCCTCGTCAGCCTCCGCGTAAGGGTCGAGGTCGGGCTCTTCCTCGGCCAGCAGCTGGTCGAGGGACTCGCCCTCGCGCTCCTCCTCCTCGGTGGTGCCGAAGCCCTCGCCCGCCGACCACCGGTCGGGCGGCGCGATCCCCTGGTCCAGCGGATCGTCGCCGGGGTCGCCGTCGAGCGTGTCCGACGCGTCCAGCGACGCCGGGTCGTACATCTCGTTGGGCATGGCGTCCGCTCACCCTCTTCCGCTCGTCCGGTTCTCATCTCCGCGTGTGGCCAGCGTACCCAAGCCCCGGCCGGCGGCCCGGGCCGCGTATGACTGTCACGCGTGGGTAGCGACATAGGCATGGACAGATCCCGCCGCAAAGCGGGCCGCGAGGTGGCCAGGACGCAAGACGCGCTGCCGGACCAGGTGGCCGAGCTGGTCGGGGAGGTTGCCGAGGCCCCGGCGCCGTCCCGCCGACGCATGCTGACGGGGGAGATCTCCCGTATCGCGGGGCGCAGCGGGCGGGCAGGCTGGCGCGGGACGCTGTCCGCCGGCCGGTGGCTGACTGCCGAGGTGCTGGCGATGGCTCCCCGGATTCCCGTGCGGGATCAGCAGCGGCTCCGCGCGCAGCATCCCGGCCTGGGTCCTGAGGAACTCGCCGACGCGCTGATCCAGGGCGCCGGGCGCGCCGCCTCGGTGGTTGGCGCGGCAGCCGGGGCGGCCATGGTGCTGCCCTTGCCCAGCGCCCCGGTTGAGGTGGCCGTGGAGACGCTGGCGCTGGTCGGCATCGAGATCAAGCTGGTGGCCGAGCTGCACGAGGTGTACGGGATGCGTGCCCCCGGCTCGTCCCACGAACGCATGATGGCGTACGTCGCCGCGTGGGCACACCGGCGCGGGGTGGCCCTGGCACCCGCGGGACTGGTCGTCATGGCGGGCTCCCCGCTGCGCAGGCGGCTGCAGCGCCGGCTCCTTGCCCGCGCCGGGCGCAGCGCGATGTCGCTCGGCCCGCTGCTGACCGGCGCGGTGGCCGGCGCGGCGCTGAACCGCAGCGAGACCCGCCACCTGGGTGCCGAGGTGCGCGACGACCTGCGCCGCCGCTCGCCCAACGCGGCGGGCTGGACGCACTGAGCGGCCGCGCGGCGGCTTGCCCGACGCGCGCGCTCCGGAAGGTACTGAGCGGCCGCGCGGCGGCTTGCCCGACGCGCGCGCTCCGGAAGGCACTGAGCGGCTCCGGTCGCGGGCGGCCGATCGCAAGGCGGACACTGGGATCATGCGCTATCTGGCTACCAGCACCGGCACGAAGATCTCCAAGATCGGCCTGGGCACGTGGCAGTTCGGGTCCAGGGAGTGGGGCTACGGCGACGCGTACGCCGCCACGGAGGCGGCGGCGATCGTCGGCCGCGCACTCGACCTCGGCGTGACCCTGTTCGATACCGCCGAGATCTACGGTTTCGGGCGCAGCGAGCGGATCCTCGGCCAGGCTCTCGGTGGCCGCCGCGAGTCCGCCTTCCTGGCCACCAAGATCTTGCCTGTCGTCCCGTTCCCGCCAGTCGTTGAGCAGCGCGGCGTGGCCAGCGCGAACCGGCTCGGCGTCAGCAGGCTCGATCTCTATCAGGTGCACCAGCCGAACCCGCTGTTCCGCGACACCGTGATCATGCGCGGCATGCGCGCGCTGCAGCGCGTCGGGCTCGTGGGCGAGGTCGGGGTCAGCAACTACTCGCTCGACCGGTGGCGGGCCGCCGAGGCGGCGCTGGGCAGCCGGGTGCTGAGCAACCAGGTTCCCTACAGCCTCGTGGAGCGGTCACCAGAGCGCGACCTGCTCCCGTTCGCCGAGTCCAGCGACCACGTCGTGATCGCCTACAGCCCGCTGGCCCAGGGCCTGCTCTCCGGCCGCTATCACCGGGCGAACCGGCCGTCGAACGGGGTCCGGGCCGGCAACCCGCTGTTCCTGCCGGAGAACCTGGACCGCGCGGCGCCGCTCATCGCGACGCTGCGGGAGGTCGCCGCGGCGCACGCCGCCATGCCGGCGCAGATCGCGCTGGCCTGGGCAATCCGCAACCCGGCGGTGGCCGCGATCCCGGGCGCGTCCAGCGTCGAGCAGCTCGAGCGGAACGCCGCCGCCGCCGACATCGAGCTCACCGCGGATGAGTATCAGGCGCTGCGGGACGCGGCCGAGCGGTTCCGGCCGATCACCGGCGCCGCCGCCTTCCCGCGGCTGGCCCGCGCCAGGCTCCGCCGTTAGCCGGCGCCCCCGCCGGGCGTGCCGCGCTCCGCGCCACGCCGTATCGAACGCGTGTTTGACAGTGGCCTGGCCGTCGGGCATGGTGTTGCACGAACGAGCGAACACCTTAATCCCCCAGGAGGCGTGCCCGGTGGGTCAGAAGACGGTCAAGTTCAGCGATCTCAGCGGCGAGATCATCCTCACCGGCGACGCGCTGGCGCGGATCGTGATTCAGGAGCATCCCGCGCTGAGCGGCGGACCGGTCGAGATCGAGGCGCTGGCCGACGAGGCCGCCGCGATCGAGAAGGCCGCCCTTCGGGTGGCCGTCGTCGACCTGCACCTCCCCGGTGAGCCGGCGCCGCGCCGGGTAACGATGGACGCCGGCGAGTTCGACACGCTGGCCAGCGACCGGGCCATGACCGAGCTGCTGCGCACCGCCCGGCCGGCGCGGCGCGGCTCGAAGGCCGCGGCGGGCGGGACGGCCGGGGCCGGCCGCGTCGACTACGCCGATCCGGCGCATGCGGGCAAGCCGCACAAGGGCAAGGTCACCGACGCGGAGAAGGAACTGGTCCGCGAGCGTTTTGACGAGATCAACGACCGGCTGGCCGCGGACGGGCTGCGGACGATAAGCCTCGCCGACCCTGAGCACGTCGAGCGGTACGCGCTGGCCGAGCTGGCCGCCGCGCGCGGCGCCGGCCCCAGCTAGGCGTCACGACAGCCGCGGCATGACCTCGGCTGCCAGGCGTTCCATCTGCTCGCGCTCGTCGAACAGCGGGTTGAGCAGGATCAGCCCGGCGCCCGCGTCCGCGACCTCCTGCACCCCGCGCACGCAGTCGTCGGCGGTTCCCCACACCGACACCGGCGTCAGGTCGCCGAGGCCGAAGAAGCCGTAGAGGAGGTCAAGCGCGGCGCGCATCCGGTCCCGTGCGCGCCCGGCGTCGTCGCCGACCGCGATGTAGACCCGCTTGGCAATGGGGAACGTGCCCGGATCCCTGCCCTGATCCGCCAGCTCGGCGCGCACGATCTGCACCTGCTTGGCGAACTGCTCGGTGGAGCTGGAGCCGGCGCCGAAAAAGCCGTCGCCGTGCCGGACGGCGCGCGCCAGGGCGGCCGGGTGGCTGCCGCCGAACCAGACCCGCGGCGCGGGCTTCTGGTACGGCTTGGGCTCCATCGCGGCGCGCTCGAGCTGCCAGAACCGCCCGCCGAAGGTGACCTCGGGCTCGGTCCACAGGGCCCGCATCAGGCGCAGCCCCTCGTTGAACCGGGCGACGAAGCTCTCCGGGTCGACCCCGAAGGCAGCGAACATCCGGTGCCGGCCCCCGGTGCCGATGCCGACCTCGAGGCGTCCCAGGCTGAGCTGGTCGAGCGTGCTCAGGCTCTTGGCCAGGTGGACCGGGCTGTGCAGGGACGTGATGAACACCGCGCAGCCCAGGCGGATCCGCTCGGTGCACGCGGCGGCGTACGTCAGCGTCTCCACCGGGCCGAGGTGCGGGATCGTGCCGAGAACCTGTTCCTGCGTCCAGGCGCTGCCGAAGCCGAGCTCCTCGGCGCGCGCCAGGTACTCACGCATCGCGGCCGGGTTGAACGCGCCGTCGGCCACGTGCTGCGGGATGGAGATCGCTAACTGCACGAGGTCGAGTCTAGCCGGTGGCCGGGCGCCGGCCCCGGCGCCAGGCCACGACGAGGAGCAGCAGCAGGAGCGCGCCCGCGCCCGCCGACAGCGCGGCGCCGGACCGGAACCCGGGCGAGGAGTAACTCCAGGTGAGCAGGCCCTTCCCGGCTGGCACGTCGACCGCCTGGATCAGGCCGTCGGCGCGGACGGCCAGCGGCACCGGCTTGCCGGACCGCGGATGCCAGGTGGCGCTCCAGCCGGGGATGGCCGCGACCGAGCGGATCACCCGGACCCCGTGCGGAGAGCTCACCTCGGCCGCGGCCGGCTCGGCCGCCGGGCCGGCGATGCGCCGCACCGACGCGCCTGCGGTCGAACCCCCCGGCAGCGCCTGCAGGCTGAGATCGCTCAGCGCGGAGCGGTCGGTGAACACGCTGAACGAGCCGTCGCGGCCGGCCGGCTCCCACTGCGGGGGAGTGAGCGCGTTCTGCAGCTGGCCGTCGGCCACGAACACCGTTCCCGCGGTGGTGGCGACGGACGGCGCGCCGAGGCCGGCCGCCGCGCTGCCCGCGTCGGCGACGACCCCGATCGCGGCCACCCGGGCGGGCAGGTCGACGGTGAGCGAGGAGGCGCCCGCCGCCCGGGTCCCGAGCCAGCGCGTCGAGCCGCCCGGCGTGATCAGCCCGATCCGGAGCCCCGCTGCCGATGCCTGCCCGGCGTCCGGGTCCGGCACGCTGAGCCCGGACACCTCCAGCGTGGTGCCGAGGTACCAGGTGGCCTGGCCATGCGCGGCGAGGTCGCGGTCGCCGGTCCCCGCAGGCCCGGGAGCAGCCGCGGAGCCCGGCGCGGTGATCAGGTAGGCCGGCACGGTGAACAGCAGCGAGGTGTCGAGCTGGCCGAGCACGCCGCTGCCCACGGCCCGCGGCGACAGCTCGTCCTGTCCCTCGCCCATCGCCTGGTGCGAGCCGGTGGCGGCCGCGTACCGGCCGTCGACGATCGAGGTGTACCCCTGGACCGACGGCGCGCCGCTGATGCTGTTGAGATCGGGCGAGCCGATGACCGGGAGCTGATGCGCGTCGATCTGGTTCGGGTCGTAGATCGCGAACCGTCCCCGCAGCCCGAGCGCTGACGCCGGGCGCGCGGTCCCCGGCGGCCCGGACGCCGCGTTGCTGGCCGTGACCCGGTGGCGGGCGTTCGCGCTCCCGCCGTGGCCGAGACCGGCGTCGACCGCGACGACCGCAAGGACCGTGAAGACCACCAGGTCGGCGGCGACGAAGGCGCACAGCAGGCGGGAACGCAGCTTGGGCCGGGCGCGCCTGCCGAACACCACGAACGCGATCGCGGCGGCGCCGATGACGGCGTAGGGGATCAGCCATGGCTTGAGGTGGCCGGCGACGCTCACGGCGGCCGGGCTGACCCCCAGCCAGCGGAGCAGGCCCGGGCCCCAGCAGAGCCCGGCGGCGACGAGAGCGATCATGCCGAGCGCGGGGAGCACCCCGAGGACCGTCTCGAGGCGGACCCGTTGGCTGCGCAGGAACCGCCGGCTGCGGTCGCTGAGCGGGCTGTCGGCCCAGTACGCGAGCAGCACGGCCAGAGCGAAGTCCGTCATCAGGATGTTGCGGCTCTGCAGCCGCTGGTCGCCGAAGAGCGGGAGGTGCAGCAGCAGGTGCCCAAGCGGGCTCCGGCCCCCGAGCGCGAGCAGCACCCCAACCACCGCGATCACGTACCAGACCAGCCACTCGGGCGGCCGCGGCCGGAGCCGGACCCGGGCGAGCAGCGCGGCCGCGGCTACCAGCGGCAGGATCCCGACATAGTCGGTCACCTCGGTGAGGTTGTAGGTCGCGAAAAAAGCCGGCTGGCCGAACGAGCCCGATCCGCCCAGCAGGTCCGGGACCAGCATCAGCAGCAGCCATTTGGGCGGCAGCGAGCCCGAGGTGAACAGGGCCATCGAGCTGGCCGCCCGCTGCGACGTGGCGACGGCGGCCAGGCCGGGCAGCCACTGGACCGCGCCCAGGCAGCCGCCGAGCAGCGCTCCGGCGGCCACGGACAGCGCCGCCGGGCCGCAGCCGCGCCCGAGCCGCAGGATCCGCCACGCCGCGTAGATGACGACCATCACGAAGGCGTCATCGACGGCGCGCGGCTCGCCCGCCAGGATCGTCAGGCCGGTAGCGACGGCGAGGACGCCCGTCCACCGGAGCCTGGACGCGACGCTCCGGTGCTGGGTGAGCCGGAGCACGCTGAGCAGCTCGAGCGGCACCCAGCTCATCCCGGCCACCAGGCCGAAATGGCTGACCTGGGCGGACATGGCGCCCGCGAGCGCGAACGACAGCGCCCCGAGGAAGCTGGGCAGGCTTCCCAGCCGGAGCGCCCTCAGGAACAGGTAGGTCCCGCTCCCGGCGACGGCCCAGGTGATGACCAGGCCGAGGGTCCACGCCACGGTGGGGTTCGCCACCGCGAACAGGAACGTGAGCGGGTACAGGGCGCCGGCGTTCCAGCCGGCCAGCAGCGGCGCGCCGCTCCAGATGTACGGGTCGTACAGCGGCAGCTGGCCGGCGCGCAGCTCGCGCCCGGCGAGCACGCGCAGCGGGAAGTTCTGGGTGAGGTCATCACCGGGCAGGACGGCGTGACCGAGCAGCGCGGGGACCCCGAAGACCAGCACCGGCAGCGCGACGAGCACCGAGATCGCGACGGCATCGCCCGGCCAGCGCCGCGGCATCCGGGTGCCGCGCGCGCCGGGTGCTCTGGTCCGCAGCGTCGATGACAGGTCGATCCCCATGATCAGAAAATCTGGCAGTACAAGTCTGAGAGAATCCTTGGAGAACCCTTTACTGATCACCAAAGTTTTGCCAAGTGCCGGCAGTTGGCCGCGCACGCGGGCCGGCCGGTCAGTTCGGCGTGCTGCCTGAGGTGCGGCCACGGGCGGGCCAGCCGTGGGCGGGCCCGGTGCAAGGCGGGCGCCGCCGGGACCGGGAACGGGCGGTCTAGCCTGGGTAGGAGGCCGTGTGCGCCCGGCACGGCCGGCCGCCGGAACAAGCCGGAATAAGGATGAGGAGTCCCATGGCCGCACCAACCGCCATCAAGACCGCCATCGACCTCGCCGTCGCCGGTGAGCTGGCCCAGCAGCTGAGGGTCGACTCCGTGCGCTCGAGCACGTCCGCCGGGTCCGGCCATCCGACGTCCAGCATGTCCGCGGCCGATCTGCTCGCCGTGCTGGTCGGCCGGCATCTGCGTTACGACTGGGACGACCCGGCGAACCCGGGCAACGACCATCTGATCTTCTCGAAGGGGCACGCGTCACCGCTGCTGTACTCGGTCTACAAGGCCGTCGGTGTGGTGTCCGACGAGGAGCTCATGACCACCTACCGCCGGTTCGGCTCCCGGCTGGAGGGGCATCCGACGCCGGAGCTGCCCTGGGTGGACGTGGCCACGGGCTCGCTCGGCCAGGGCCTGCCGGACGGGGTCGGGATCGCGCTGGCAGGCAAGTACGTGGAGGAGGCGCCGTACCGCGTCTGGGTGCTGTGCGGCGACAGCGAGATGGCCGAGGGGTCGATCTGGGAGGCACTCGACAAGGCCTCGCACTACAAGCTGTCGAACCTCGTGGTCATGGTCGACATCAACCGGCTCGGCCAGCGCGGCCCCACGGAGCTGTCCTGGGACCTGGACACCTACCACCGTCGCGCCGCGGCGTTCGGCGCCCGGGTGATCGTCATCGACGGCCATAACCTCGGCGAGATCGACCGGGCCATGGCGCAGGCGCGCGAGGGCGGTCACGGCCAGCCAACCGTGATCCTGGCCAGGACCCGGAAGGGCCGCGGCTTCTCCGAGGTCGAGGACAGGGAGGACTGGCACGGCAAGCCGTTGCCGCCGGAGATGGCGGAGCGCGCCGTCATCGAGCTCGGCGGCGAGCGGCACCTGACCGTGCGGGGGCCGAAGCCGGAGGCCTTCTCCCGCCCGGCGCGCGCCGCCGCGGACGGCGCCGCCGTGAAGCTGCCGTCCTACGCGCTCGGCGACAAGGTCGCCACGCGGAAGGCGTACGGCCAGGCGCTCGCGGCGATCGGCGTCCGCCGGGATGTGGTCGCGATGGACGGCGAGGTCAGCAACTCCACCTTCGCCGACATCTTCGCGCAGCAGCACCCCGAGCGGTACTTCGAGATGTACATCGCCGAGCAGCAGCTGATCGCCGCCGCGGTCGGTTTCAGCGCGCGCGGCTTCCGGCCCTTCGCCTCGACCTTCGCCGCGTTCCTGACCCGGGCGTACGACTTCATCCGGATGGCGGCCATCTCCCGGGCCAGCATCCGGCTGTCCGGTTCGCACGCCGGCGTCGAGATCGGCGCCGACGGCCCGTCGCAGATGGCCCTGGAGGACCTGGCGATGATGCGGGCCGTGCACGGCTCGACCGTGCTGTACCCGAGCGACGCCACCTGCGCGGCCGCGCTCGTCGCGACGATGGCAGACCTGGACGGCATCTCCTACATGCGCACGACCAGGGGCGCTTACCCCGTCCTCTACGACTCGGGGGAGCAGTTCCCCATCGGCGGCGCCAAGGTCCTGCGCAGCAGCGACCACGACCAGGTGACGCTGATCGGCGCCGGGGTGACCCTGCACGAGTGCCTGGCCGCAGCCGACCAGCTGCGGGCGGACGGGATCAGCGCGCGCGTCATCGACCTGTACTCCGTGAAGCCCATCGACACCGCCACGCTCGCGGCGGCGGCGGCCGCGACGGGCGGCCGCATCGTCGTCGCCGAGGACCATCATCCCGAGGGCGGCCTCGGCTCGGCCGTCGTCGACGCGCTCACCGGCGCCGGCCCGGCCCAGCTGTCGGTCAGGCACCTGGCGGTGCGGGACATGCCGGGGTCAGGAACGAGCGCCGAGCTCCTGGACGCGGCCGGCATCGACGCGGCTCACATCGCGGCCGCCGCCAGCGAGCTGACCAGCTAGGCGGCAGCGCCCCGCAGCGAAGGGCCCAGCGCGGGCGGCCACCCCGTCGCTGCCGAGAGCCACGGTCGCGAAGCCGCTCTTCGCGGACAGGTACCTGAACGTGACCTTGCCGGTCGGGGTCGGCCCGCCGCTGGTCACCGGCGTGACCGTGGCGGTGAGGGTGACCGCCTGGCCGAACGTGGTCGGGTTGGGGGAGATGGTCAGGCCGGGGCTGGTGATCTCGTAGGCGGTCACGTACTGGCCCGTTTCAGGACGGGTGCGGGGATGGCAGCAGGCCGAGGGCGCGCGCGCGGACGACGGCGTCCGTACGGCTGTGCACGTCAAGCTTGACGAACAGGTGACGCATGTGGGTGCGGACCGTGTTGACCGACAGCGAGAGTTCGCCGGCGATCTCCGGGGCCGACAAGTTGGTCGGCAGGTAGCGCAGTACCCGGCTCTCGCTGTCGCTGACCTCCTCGGCTGCCCTCGGGGCCGTCTCGGCGGGAGGCTGCCGGCGGGACCCTGGCTCCGCGTCCCCGCCGGGCAGCAGGCGGACGATCTCGGCGATCAGGTTCGCGTGCCTGGTGCAGTTCCGTGCGTGGCGGCGGAGCAGGCCCGGCGCGGGCTGGAGCACGAACGCCGACAGCGTACGGTCCGGCTCGGCCAGGTCGAGCGCGCGCTCCAGGGCGCGCCCGGCGGCGGCCGCGTCGCCGAGCGCGTCACGGGTCATCGCGTCGAGCAGCAAGGCCCGGACCAGCCAGGTCGGCACGCTGACCGGAGCGGAGCCGTCGATGACCGGTGCGAGCGCCGCGGCCGCCGAATGCGGGTAGCCCTGAGCCAGCCGCAGCGCCGCCGTGGCAATGCGTATCTCGCCGCGATCCCGTTCCTGGTCGCCCAGCCCGGCCAGCGCGCGCCCGGCGCGCTCGGTGTCTCCGGTCCGCACCAGGACGTGCAGCAGCTCCGCGCGTGCCCGCGGCAGGAGCAGGTGCGGCGCGGCGAGGAACGCGGCCAGCCGCTCGGTGGCCTCGAAGGCGGCAAGCGCCTCCTGGTCGTGCCCGCGCACCAGCTCGAGCCGCCCCCGGACGTAGTAGAGCGCCAGCCCGGCGGCGGGCTCGGCCTCCGGTCTCACGGTGCGCTCGGCCTGCCGGACCCAGGGCTCTGCCTCGTCCAGCCGCCCCTGCCAGACCAGGGCGTCGGCGCGGGTGAGATAGGCGATGCTGGCGGCCGGGTCGCCGGTCCAGCCGTGCCCGCGGGCCAGCTCGATCGCCTGCATGCTGCGCTCTGATGCCCGCGCCACCGACCAGAAGGATTCGAGCGGCGCCTGGTATGCCAGCCCGGTGAACTCCAGGAACGGCAGCCCGATCCGGCGCGCCAGCGCGATGCCCTGCTCCAGGTGCCGCTGTCCCTGGCCGAGCCGGCCGGTCCATGCCTCGGTGATGCCGAGGTTGACCAGCGCTAGCGCGCGGAGGTCCTCGCCCAGGCCGAGCCGTGCCGTGCCGGGGGCATCGGCCACGGCGCGCAACTGCTGCGCCTCCTCGGCCACCGCCGCAAGGTTGTCGCGCTGCCGGGCCAGCAGCAGCCGGACCACCCGGAGCAGCACCCGCAGCTTGCCGCGGCGGTCTGCGGGCACGGATGCCATCCCGCGCGCCGCCAGCTCCAGATAACGCTCCGCCGCCTCCGGCGACCCCTGAGTGAGCTCATCGGTCGCGGCCAGCGCCGCGAGCTCGGCGTCCGCGGCGCGGGCCTCCGCGGGGAACCCGGCCAGCAGGGCGTGCACGGTGGCGTCCTGCCCGCCCAGGTGCAGGCCGGGCCCGTGGTAGACGAGCAGGCGGGCGGCCAGCGCCCAGTCCTGCGCCGCCTGGGCGTGCCGGATCGCTTCGACCGCGAAACCGTGCTCGGCGAACCAGCCGGCCGCGGCGCTGTGCAGGCCGGTTATGGCCGGTGGTGGCTCGCTGCGCCGCAGCTCGACCCGCAGCAGGTCAGCGAGCAGCGGGGGGTAGCGGAACCAGGATCGGCCCGCGTCCACGGCGACCACGAAGGCGCCGGCCGCCGCAAGGTCTCGCAGGACCCGCTCGCTCCCCGGCTCCCCGGTCAGCAGGTCCGCAAGCTGGCCGTTGATCCGCTCCAGCACCGAGGTCCGCAGCAGCAGCCGCCGCACCTTCTCGTCCTGGCGGTCCAGCACCTCGGCCAGCATGTACCGCCCGGGATCTGGATCCCCGGCCAGCGACAGCGCGGCCAGCCGCAGCCCCGCCGCCCAGCCCCCGGTCCGCTCGACCAGCCGCTCCAGCTCCCGATCCGGCAGCTGTGCCCCGGCCGCGTGCAGCAGCACGCGCGCCTCGGCGGGAGTGAACGCCAGATCGCCAGACTGGATCTCGGTCAGCTCGCCCTCCAGCCGCAGCCGGTGCAGGCCCAGCCGCGGGTCATGGCGGGCGGCGAGCACGAACCGCAGCTGCGGCGGGGCCCGGTGCACGAGCAGCCTCAGCTGGGCCAGCGTCGTCCCGCTGCCCAGCTCGTGCAGGTCATCAATGATCAGCCAGATCCGGTCCGCCAGCGGGCCGAGGTCGTCCACCAGCCGCTCGGCCAGATCCCAGCCATCCAGACCTGGCGTGCCCGTGAGCGGCCGCACCAGGCCGGCGCCCGCCGGCGTGGCCCGTAGCGCGTCCGCGACCGAGACCCAGAACTGCTGCGGATCCCCTTGTACCCACGCGGCGCGGCCGGCCAAACCCGCCTCGCCGGCCCATGACCGCAGCAGGACGGTCTTCCCGCTTCCGGCCGGGGCCGACACCAGGGTAACCCGCGCGGCGCCGTCGAGCCGTTCGAAGAGCCTGCGGCGGGCAACGGGTGGTATCTCGGCGCGGGCCGCGGGAGCGTCCGCGGCCGGCGAGCGCAGCGCAGGCCCCACGACAGGTGTGCCCATGTCGACCATGTGGCCAGCGTGCCTGGCGGAGGACCGGCTCCGGAGGGTGGCAACTACCTATGCCGCTACGTACGTACGTACGTGATCGCCGGCCGGATACTCAATCCACCCGTGCCTGCCCTCCCGCGCGTTCATGTCCGCCGCAAGGTGGGAATCAGATTGACCAGCCGTCGACCCACCCGCCCAGCCGGAGGACCTGCCATGACCTCGATGTTCGGCCCGAACGGCCAGCGGGTGCTGGCGCTGCTCACCAGCATCTCCAGCCTGTCCGCCGACCAGGTGGACCAGGTGACCAGCGCATGGAAGCAGATCTACCCGCCGGACCGTGCCCAGGCCTGGGACCAGCTCAACCGCGTCGCCTCCGACGAGGAACGCTACCGGATCCTGGCCGCGACGTCCCTGGCCCGGCGCGAGGCGCTGGAGACCGCGCGCCGGATGCGCCGGGCGGACTGGGCGTTCTGGGCCGCCGCGTGCGACGCCGGCGCGGCCGTCACCGCCGGTGCCCGGCTCGGGCACCACTACGACATCCTGGTCGGTCCGCTCGCGGAGGCCATGCCCGCGCTGGGCCGTCGCCCGGCCCCGGCACCCGGCAGCACCGCCGCTTAGGCTCTGGTCAACCGCCGTCGCGGGCCATGTAAGCGGCGGCGTCGGCGCGGTTGCGCACCCCGATCTTGTGGTACGCGTTCTGCAGATGCCGCTCGACGGTGTGCACGCTGACCACGAGCCTGGCCGCGATTTCAAGGTTGGTGTGCCCCTGGGTCAGCAGGCTGAGGATCTCGGCCTCGCGCTCGGTCAGGCCGTCCCGCCTCCGGGTGCGGCCACGCGGCGTCTGCCCCGGCCCGGGCTCGCCGGCCGAGTCCTCGGCCTCGGCCAGCCGGCTCGCGAGAACGCCGGGATCGGGCAAGGTGGAGATCAGCTCGCTGGCCTCGCCCAGGCGGGAGCGGGCCTCGGCGGCGCGCCCGGCGCGGCTGGAGATCCTGGCCAGGCAGACCAGCGCGGCGCCGGTATCCAGGCGCCACCGGCGATCGCGCGCGCGGTCCAGCGCGGCAAGCGCCGTTGTCTCGGCCCCGGCCAGTTCGCCGCGGTCGGCGAGCAGGTCAGCCGAGGTCAGGTCGGCGACCACGGTGACCCGGTCCCGGGCGCCCAGGCAGGCCGCCTCGCGGGCGTAACGTTCAGCTGCTTCGCTGTCACCCTGCCGGGCGGAGATCGCCGCCATGCAGCTCAGCGCGAGCGGCCTGGCCAGGCTGTCGGCCGGCTGGTGAGCTGGCCCGATCGCCTGCCTGAGGAACAGCCCGGCGTCGGCGTCCTGGCCGCTCCACAGCAAGACCGCGCCGAGCAGCGCCAGCGTCCGGGCTCGCCAGTAGGCGTCGCCGTGTTCGAGTTCCAGCTCGGCGGCCCGCCGGCCTGCCGACTCGGCCGCGGTCAGGTCGCCGTCGAGCCAGTGGCGCAATGCCCGGTAGAACGAGGTGGCGGACTCCACGGGGGCGGGCCCGTGGCGGAACGGGCCCTGCGTTTCGGCTGCCTCGGCGGCTCCCAGCCAGGGCTCCATGTCCTCCAGGTGGCCTTGAAGGCTGGCCAGGGACCCCCGGATCAGGCACATCTGGGCGTCGCCGACGACCATCTCGGGCGGCAGCCGGTCCAGCCATCCCTCCAGGACCGTGGCGAGCCCCACATCGAGGACCTCATGCCAGTGCGCGGCGATCAGCTCCCGGGCGTCGGACAGGTCGCCGGCCGCGATGGCATGGTCGATGGCCTCGGCGATCTTCCCGTGCTCGCGGTGCCACGCCGAGGCGCGCCGGTGCAGCAACGGCGCCAGCCCCGGCTCGGCGCGGTCCAGCTCGCGGCGCAGCGCCTCGGCGAAGAGGGCGTGGTAGCGGTACCAGTGGCCGGCATGGTCCAGCGGTGCCACGAACAGCTGGCGGCGCTGGATCTCCTCCAGCAGCCGTTGCGAGTCGCCCAAGCCGGTGACCGCGTCGCACAGCGGCGCGCAGAACTGGCCCAGCACCGCGCTGCGCAGCAAGAAATCTCGCGTCCGGGGCGACTGCCCGGCGAGCACCTCGCTGGCGAGAAAATCGAAGACGTGCCGGTCATCGCCGCCGAAGGCGTCGGCGAACCCGGCCGGGTGACCGTCACCCCGGCCGCGCAGCGCGCGGCCGACCAGGTACAGACCCGTGGCCCAGCCCTCGGTGCGCTGCCAGAGCGCCCGGATGTCCTCGGGCGTCAGCTCCAGGCCGAGGCCCTGGTTGAGCAGGCGGTCCGCGTCACCCTCCGAGAAACGAAGCTGGTCCGCCCGGATTTCAGCCAGTTCCCCGCGGGCGCGCAGCCTGGCCAGCGGCAGGTCCGGGTCACAGCGGGTCGCCACCACCAGGCTCAGCGACGGCGGCAGGTGCTCGACCAGGAACGCGAAGCTTGCCTGTACTTCCTGGCTGGTGATCAGGTGAAAATCGTCGATGACCAGCGTGATCCGCCGGGGCATCCGGGCGAGCTCGTCGATCAGCAGCCCCTGCCACCCCGGTGTGACGGCCTCGGGGGCGCTGAGCTCTTCCAGCACCGCCGTGCCGATCCCGGGCGCCACCGTGCCGAGCGCCGCGATGACCGCGGACCAGAACCGCACCGGGTCGTTGTCACGCTCCCCGACCGACAGCCACGCCGCGCCGGAATCCTGCGCGGCCAGCCACCAGTCGCGCAACAGCGAGGTCTTCCCCCACCCAGCCGGAGCCACCATCAGCACCAGCCTGGTCGCCAGGCTCTCGTCCAGCGCGTCGAGCAGCGCCTGCCGGGTCACGGTCTGCGGCCGCGCCGCGGGCGGGCGCAGCACCGAGCTAGCCACCAGCGTGCGGCGGGGGACGCCGCCGGGCGCGCGCACGGGCCCGGGCTCCCCCACCTGTGGAACAGATTGCTGAACCACTTAAACCCCCATAAGGACGAGAAAGCAGGGGAATCCGACGTGACGGCTGCTTGTCATGCGTGGTCAGCACCGCCACTTCCAGCCTCACGACTAACTGCATGATTGAGCATCGTCAAGTTCATGTGAATGTCGGAAAACCTACCGCCCGGGTCACGCCTGCGGCCTGCACAGCGGGCCGGGGCGGGTGATTCCCGGCATAACCGCCGGAGCCCTCTCGCCAGGACCGTCTGCCGCTGCCCTGAATGTGCGGGCTCGCCGCGCCCGTCCCCCGGTCTGCATAGCGGGCCAAGATGGTTGATCGCCCTGATGCCGTGGCCCGGCTCCTTGGGTGGACTTCCTATGGCGCTGTCGGCCGAGCTGTCGTCAGCGACGCCTGACAGGGAACACCGACCACGGGAAACAGCGCCGGCCTCGACATCTGACGTCAGGGAGACCTTGCTATGTCAGACCACTTCTCCGGTCCGCGCGCGATCGCTGACCCGGCCGCCGACATTGCCGACCTGTACGCTTTCCCCAGCCCGGAGCGGCCTGGCCACCTGGTGCTCGTCCTCAACGTGTTCCCCATCGCCGCCCCCACGGCGCTGTTCTCCGACGCGATCAGCTACCGCTTCCGCGTGCGGCCCGTCACCGCCGTCACCGCCGGCGGCGCCCCGCCGTTCGCCGCCGGCGAGGACGAGTGCGCGTTCACCTTTACGTTCGCCGCTTCTGTCCAGGGCAACGGCGCGGTGGCACAAGCCGGCACGTGCACCACGCCCAGCGGCCAGCAGATCTCATTCCACGTCGGCGACGAGAAGCCCGCCCGGGCGCCCGGACTGCGGATCTTCGCCGGGACGCGGCTCGACCCGTTCTTCATAGACCTCGCGGGCGCGCAGGCCACCGAGGCGACGGAGCACCTGGCGTTCCGGCCGGCCACCGCCAACCCCCTGCACGGGCAGAACGTGCTGAGCATCGTCCTCGAAGTCGACGCCGCCGCGGCGTCGGGCGCCGGCGGCGGCGCGCTGCTGGCCGTCGCCGGCGAGACCGTGACCTCGGCCGGCGTCCCGGTCCGGCTGGAACGCATCGGCCGCCCCGAGATCAAGAACGTGGTCATGTCGGCGAAGCGCTTCGACACCGTCAACCGCGACCTGGAAATCCGGGACCTCTACAACGGTGAGGACCCGTTCAGCATCAGCCCGGACTACGCGGCGGCCTACCGGTCCCGGCTGAACGCCAACCTGGCCTTCTTCGACCGCCTGGATGGCAAGATCGACTGGCCGCCGGATGACCAGGGCACCCACCCGCTGACCGAGCTGCTGCTGGCCGACTTCCTCATCGTCGATATGTCGAAGCCGTTCTCCGAAGACAGCTTCCTCGAGATCGAGACCGCCCTGCTGGCGGACCGCCCGCACGCGACCTGCGGCGGCCGGTCGCTCAACGACGACATCGTCGACACGCTGTACACGCTGCTGGTCGGGGGCGTCGACGGGCCGCGCATCAGCGACGGCGTCGACCAGGCGACCCGGCCGGCCACCCGCACCTTCCCCTACCTGGTCAGCCCCAACCCGAACCCGCCGGACCTGATGACCCTGCTCACAGAGGCTGCGTCATGACCCCCCGGGACCCGGCCGGCGCCGAGCTCGATCTGCTTCTTGTGCAGTCCGCCGGTGCCGCGCGGCCCGGCCGTTTTGGCTGGCTGCGGCGGCTGGCCGCCGCCGCGGCCGGGCGCGCGCCGTACCGGATGCCGGTCGCCGGCCAGCCGACATGGAGATCTGGTGCGCCCTGGGAGCGCCGGCGAGCCTGGCCCTGGTTAACAGCGACCCGTGACCCGGCCTCAGTGCTTTCCAGAGCGCGCGCGTCGCGCACGCCGCGCGGCCGCTCAGCAGCCGGCGCCGCTGCGGAGCAGGACCGGCCCCAGCGCTGCCCAGGCGCCCCCGTAGTAGGTCGGCCAGCGTCGCTGCTGCTGGGCCGCCTGCCGCAGCAGCCAGCTGGCTTGGCTCCCGTCGCCGGCGGCCTGTGCCGCGGCGGCCGACGCCACCATGGCCAGCGGCGACGGCTTGGCGCTCAGCACACGGCCGTTCAGGCTCAGCGCCAGCGCCGTGGCGGTCAGGGGACCGCGCCGCAGGATCTGCCACCAGCGGGCCGCCAGCGCCCTGGCCTGCGGATCGGGCGAGGTGGCGAACCAGACAACGGTCCGCTGCGCGTCCGGCCCGTATTGCGTCTGCCGCGCACTGCCGTTGGGTGCCCGCTCCGGGGTTACCGCTCCGTCCGCACGCATCCGGGCCCAGTCCGGCGGCAGGAGCCGGCCGTCACGGGTAATCTGACGGGTCAGGCTGATCGCTTGCGCCGCCAGGCGATCCCACTGCCTCTCGCCGGTGAGCGTCGCGAGGCAGCGCATCGCGGGCAGGGACCAGTAACTGGGGTTGAGGGTCGCCGGCCAGCCTGCCGCCCAGGGACCGGCGGTGAGGACGGCCGGGTCACGGCCGGCGGTAACCTCGCGCCGGAGGATGGCGTCGGCGACGCGGCGGCCTTCACGGTGCCACTGAGCGGCCGACGGCCCCTGATACCTCAGCAGTGCCCAGGCGATCAGCAAGTCTGCGTCGCTGGCCGGCTCGGTGCTGACGACCTGACCGGCGGCATTCGTCTCGAACGCGAACAGGCCGTCACCGAGCTGCAGGTGCTCACGCGTCCACGTCCATATCCGGTAAAAGGCCGCCCGGTCCCCGGTTGCCTCCGCCAGCAGCAGGCCGTAGGCCTGGCCCTCGCTGACCGTGTCGCGGCCCTGGTCGAGGCGCACGACCCGGCCGTCCGGCCGCATGTAGACCTGAATGAAGCGTGCCGCCCGCCGGTCCCCCGGCGCGTGCTCCCGCAGCCTTCGCATAGCGGGAGCGGTGGCATAGCCCGTCAGCAGGGCGGCAAGCCCGATACCGGCCACGGCCACGACCACGCGCTCCAGCAACCTCACGTGCTTAGTTGATTCCATCGCGCGGGTGCTGCCATCCCGGTAACCCGCCATTTTCGGCGGGTCCCGCACTATGCAGGCCGCCGCGCTGACCGGGATGACCGGCCCGCGCCCCCCGGGGGAAGGGCGCGGGCCGGTCTGGCCGTGGCCAGCGCGACCGGCTTACCGGGACCGCGCCTTGCCGAAAGCGTCGCGCAGGTCGGTCAGCCCGCGGCCGGCGCGCAGGAGCAGCCCGCGGCTGTCCCGCAGGATGGACTCGTAGCCGGCGCCGAAGCCGGTGGGAGTCCCGTTGTAGCCGCTGATCAGGCCTGGCCCGCTGTAGCAGTTGAAATCGGTGTTCCAGGTCCAGGCCAGATAGCTGGTTGACTTGGCGTTCAGCCAGCTGGTGAGCGGGTCCACGTAGGAATCCGAGCAGTTGTTCTCGCCGATCTCGCCGGCGATGACGGGCACCTTGGCCAGGACCGGGGCGATCTGCTGGTTCCAGCACGACTCGGTGCTGCAGGCGTTGAAGTTGTACGAGTGCCAGGACGCGGTGAGGTTGTGGTCGGGATCGGTCGGCTCGTGCGCGAGCCAGCCGGACAGGTCGTTCGACCATTCCAGTCCGCCCAGCATGAGGACGTTGCTGGCGCCCGTCGCCCGCACGGTGTTCACCAGCGTCTGCATCCCGGCCACCTGGTACGGGATCCCGGCGCAGGTTCCGCCGTGCAGCCAGCACTGCCAGCCCTCGCTCATGTTCCCGTTGTCGGCCTGCTCGGGATACGGCTCGTTGAACAGGTCGAAGATGACCGCGTCATTGCCCTTGAACGTGCTGGCGACCGATGACCAGAAGGGGACGGCCTCCGCGGCGTCGGGCATGGGCTTCTGGCAGGTCGCCTCGGCCGACGAGCAGGCGGACGCGGCGCCCGTGTAAGACCCGTCTGTCCAGTGCAGGTCGACGATGACGGCGATGCCGCTGGCGTTCAGGCGGCGGACGTAGCCCTCGACGGCGGTGCGGTATCGCTGTCCGGAATAGTCGGGATTGACGTATGACTCTCCAAGCCAGCACGCCTCGTTGAGCGGGATCCGCACCGCGTTGATCCCGTATGACTTCATGACGTTGATCGATGCCTGGTCGACCGGGCCATCGAAGATGCCGGTTCCCTGCACGCACTTGTACTCGGTGCCCGAGCGGTCCACTCCGTGCAGCACCACCCGCTGGCCGCTGGCATTCACCAGCTCGTTGCCGTCTACCCGCAGCGCGAGCTGCGGGTAGGGTCCTGCGGCTGCCGCGTCGGCGGCGGTGGTGACGCGGGCGGTGGCGGCGGCCGGCGTGCCCTTGGACACTGCGAGCGCGCTGACGAGACCCGCGGCGGCGAGTCCCACCACCAGCGAGACGAGTCCTCCCACGGCGAGAAGACGATTCTTCGGCAGCCTGCGCAGCGACCGCAGAAGGCGCATCCCGGGTTTGTCCTGACGGGCTGGCGCTGTGACCAATCCCCGACAGTCGCCGGAACGGCCGGTGCGGGTATGTCGCATGTCGAATCTCCAGGTAGTCGGGTACAAGCCGACCGTCGAGCCTAGAAAATGACAGTCCCGGAATCGTCGTACTGACGGCCGAATTTGGCATAAGCCAGCAGCCGGGGACGCCCTTGCTGCAAATGAGGCGGAAATTGCCGTACCGCTGGCCTGATGTGGCCTGCGCCAGCCGGCGGAGGCGGCCGTACCTCAGGTGAGGTAGCAGCCACGCAGACCCCCGCGGCGCTTGACAGCGGCGGGCGCCCGCTTTACCGTTATACCATCATCATAGAATAACGTCATGATGGAAGAAGGCTGTGGCCCGTCACGGCATGAGAAGAGAGAGGGTCTGATGGCCGAACACGACGCCGGGGGCGTCCCGGCACTGCGTACCGAACACCTCGGCCGGCGTTATGGGCGGGTGTGGGGCCTGCGTGACTGCACGCTGGAGGTGCCGGCCGGGGCGGTGGCCGCGCTGGTGGGCCCGAACGGCGCGGGCAAGACGACGCTGCTGGAAATGGTGATCGGGCTGCTGGAGCCCACCGAGGGTGCGGTGTCGGTCTTCGGCGCGGCGTCGCGGGCGGGGACCGCGGCGACGCTGGCGCGGGTCGGCTACGTCGCCCAGGACCACCCGCTGTACCGGGACTTCACCGTGGCGGACATGTTCCACCTGGGCGAGGCGATGAACCCGCGCTGGGACCGGGCGCTGGCGCAGCAGCGGGTGCGCGCGCTGGGCATCCCGCTCACCCGCAGGGTCCGGCGGCTGTCGGGCGGGCAGCGGGCGCAGGTGTCGCTGACCATGGCGCTGGCCAAGCGGGCGCCGCTGCTGGTGCTCGACGAGCCGGTGTCCAGCCTGGACCCGGTCGCGCGGCTGGAGTTCATGCGCGAGGTGATGG
>Ga0335075_10000344_pt1 | contig 83565 bp, 63 predicted proteins | sample Lox_Sample_24_FD_206723 | JGI IMG/M metagenome (GOLD analysis project Ga0335075, IMG submission 206723) | Soil microbial communities from Loxahatchee National Wildlife Refuge, Florida, United States - Lox_Sample_2.4 | ecosystem: Environmental > Terrestrial > Soil > Wetlands | place: USA... | reverse complement strand
CGAACCCGCGACCCGCTGCTTAGAAGGCAGCCGCTCTATCCGGCTGAGCTACTGGCGCTCGGTGACCATTGTGCAGGGCAAAGATCACGTGTTGGCTACGCGCGGGTCGCAGTGTAGGGCTGCGCGATGTCACGCCCCGTAGCGGGCCTAGCTTGTCTCCGCGAGAAGTACCTTCAAGTTTACCAGCGGGCAGCCTTCGGGGAGGCCCGAGTGATGGCGGGGCACCGAACGGTCGTGAGCCCAGCGTGTCCACGCCGGCCTGCGGCGTCCCAAGACGGTTGTGCGAGCAGGACGGCCGCCGGATGACAACGCGCCGCCGGCTCGCTGTGGACCGGGCAGAACTGGCTGCCGGGTGGGCGGCGCGGCAGCCTCTCGGCGGGAGGGCCTGCTGGCCGGCGCGTCCGCTGGCCGGGGCCTCCGCTGGCCGGCGGGTCAAGGGACCGGTGTGCTGGCGTCGGCGCAGCCGCGCGGTGGCGACGGACCGGCACGCGGCCGGTGGCTTGTCCGCCTCATTCTCCGGCATCGATGGGCGCTGCTGCGGGCGTTGCTAACCCTCGCGGTCAGGATTGACTGGTTATGATTGCCGCCGGGGGAGGCCGCGCAGACGCCATCGATGGTTATTCTGCCGTGTCGCAGAGACGGCTGCTCAGCCGTATGGGCAGAATGACCCGCATTTCCTTTCTGGCTTGCTCGACTCGGCTCCAAACAATTCTCAATGAGATCGAGGGCTTCATGAAAGAAGGCAACACAAGCGCCCGCCGGCCAGGCCGAGGGCCGGGGTCACGGGCCCTGCGCGTAGCGGTCACCGTCGCGGCGACGGCGGCGCTTAGCGCTCCAGTGGTGGTGGCGTCAGGAACGGCGCGGGCGGCATCGCCGGCTCGGCTCAGCCTGCCGGCCGTGGCCGGGGTCGTGGCCGCGGTCGGGGCCGTGGCCGTAGCCGGGGTCGGTGCTGTCGGCGGACGGGGCGATGCCGTGGCCGGAGGTGGTGCTGTCGGCGGACGCGGCGATGCCGTGGCCGGAGGTGGCGCTGTCCGCGCCGGGGGCGACGCCGTGGCGGAGGGTGGCGCTGTCCGCGTCGGTAGCGACGCCGTGGGGAGGGCGGGCGAGGCGCAGGCGGCGGTCAACAGCGTCGCGCAGAGCGTGGAGTCGGCCGCGGCAACAGGGCACCTGTCCGGTTTCGCGGGTGTCGAGGTGAGCCCGGCCCCGGCTGCCTCGGTCACCGTTTACTGGCACGGGGCCGTGCCTGCCATGCTGTCGAGGTTCGTCGCGAGCCGAAGCGCCATGGCGCGGACGCTGACGGGCAGTGGCGGGGTCACGGTCCGCTTCCAGCCGGCGCCGTACTCCCAGGCCCAGCTCGCTGGCCTTCAGGTCGCGGTCAGCAACTCGCCCGGGTTCGCGTCGTCGGGGATCAGTTCGCTCGCGTTCTACCCGCGGGCAACCGCACTGTTCGTCAGCGTGGCTGACCAGGCTGACCTGGCGAGGGCCCGGAGCCTGCCGGCGCTGGTGCACACGCCGATAGCCGTGCGGTATCAGGTGTCCCCGGTCACGCAGCTCGGCTTTTCTGGCCGGTACAGGGCCACGCCGCCGTTCCCCGGCGGCATCTTCCTCGGTACCAGATATGACGGCCTGAACTATCAGTGCTCGGCTGGCTTCGGCATGCACTACGCGGGCAGGAGAGGCGCCCCCTATTTCGTGACCACGGCGGCGCATTGCGCGGCGCGCGGCGACCTTCGCAAGCAGAGATTCTGGGCCTGGGGGAACGGTAAGGACGTGGGCGTGTCGATGTACTTCAAGTCGAACGACGACACCGTGGGCCTGGACACGGCAGCACCGGACGGAGTAAGGAAGGCGGGCGGCAGTGCTCGGATCTATGTGGGAAACACGTCCAGGACCAGCGCCAAGGGCCAAGGCACTGCTCCGGTCAGGGGGGCGGCGTCCGTGGTGCCCGGTGACCTGGTGAACACATCCGGCGCATTTTCCGGTGAGCGCACCGGCATCCGCGTCGTGACCACTGAGATGGAATGGACAGGCGAGACGCCGGACGGATACGAGTACCGCGTATTTGGCGCGGAGGCGATCAACAGGAATCACTCGAACGCGGCTGGCCAGGGAGACAGCGGCGGCCCCGTTTACCTCTTCTACAACGGCAAGAACGACAAGAACGGCGTCCGGGCCGCGGGCATCATCTCGGTCGGCTTCGACAGCCACTACGCGGCCTGCACTGGCCTGCGGGACCGGAGGTGCTTCTGGGACATTGGCTTTCCGCTGATGGCCGGCAGCGCGACCTCCATCGAGCGGGAGATGAACCTGGTGGTCAACGTGGCCCCGTGATCCACTGTGGGTGATCAGGATCGTTACGGAGGGTGATGAAAGCGTTCCGAGGGAAAGGTCCGTGCCTCATGCGGGTCGTTGTAGGGTCGGAGTATGCCAGAGACGGTTCTTTACACTGCGGAGGCGGTGTCCAGCGGCGACGGGCGTAACGGCCACGTCATTTCTTCCGACGGCAAGCTTGATCTCGATCTCGCGTTCCCGCCGGAACTTGGCGGCACCGGTGCGGGGACCAACCCCGAGCAGTTGTTCGCTGCCGGGTACTCGGCCTGCTTTCACAGCGCGCTGAGGCTGGTGGCCGGCCGCCAGCATGCCGCGCTCGGTGACTCCACGGTGACGGCCCAGGTGGGGATAGGGCCGGAGGGCGACGCATTCGGCTTGGTCGTGACGCTCGTCATTCACGTCCCCGGCATGGAGCGTGAGAAGGTCCGTGAGTACGCGGAGGAGGCCCACCTGGTGTGCCCGTACTCGCGTGCCACCCGGGGAAACATCAGCGTGGAACTGCGCGTCTTGTGACCGGTCCGCTCGGCTAAGGACGCGCTGGGGATGAACGCGAGGGGAGTGCCGTGAGCGAGACGCCAATTGACATCACCGCTATTGAGGCCGAGCGGGCCAGGCTGCAGGCGCGATACATCACGCCAGGCCGGCCGCGGACGCCCGCGCGGGGCATCCACCACGCGGCGTTCATCTGCTCCGATGTCGAGCAGACCATCAAGTTCTACCAGGGACTGCTTGAGTTCCCGCTGACCGAGATCTTCGGGAACCGGGACTACCAGGGGTCGAGCCACTTCTTCTTCGACGTCGGGAACGGGAACCTGCTCGCGTTCTTCGACTTCCCCGGGCTGGACCTCGGCCCGTACTCCGAGACGCTCGGCAACCTGAATCACATCGCGATCTCCGTCCCTGCGGACAAGTGGGAGTACCTGCGGGGCAAGCTCGAGGCCGCCGGGGTCGAGTACCACGTGGCCAGCAGGACCTCCATCTACTTCAAGGATCCCGACGGCACGCGCCTTGAGCTGCTCGCCGACCCGCTGGGCGAGATGTACGGCACCAAGGTCACCTAGCCCGCTGCGCCAGGGTGAACAGGGCGGCCAGTTGCGAGCCGAAGTACGGGCTGAATGAGGCCCACTCGTAGAGGCCGCCCTGCTGGTAGCCGCCGATCACGCCGTGGATGGTGCCGGTGCCCGTGCGGGTGCTGAAGCCGGTGATCCACGGGCCGCCGCTGGTGCCATCCCAGTAGTCATGGCAGTAGAACTCCAGCTGCCCGGGCCGGAACTCGAAGCTCTGGGTCAGGCAGCGCACCGGCTGGCTGTCGCTGTCGTTGTAGCCCACGACCTGGACGGCCAGGGCATAGCCGCCGTGGAGGCCAAGCGCGAGGCCTCGGGTGACCGACTGGACCGAGCGGCGCCGTACTGCTGCCACCTTGAGGAACGCGAAGTCGAGGTCAGGGTTGTGCCCGGCGCGCCATCCGGCCGCGACGGTAATCGACGTGACGGGCCAGGTCCCGTGGGGCCTGGCCCCGTTGTGGTACATCGGCACGTAGGCGACGTTGGTGGCGTAGCTGCTCCCGTACACGCAATGCGCAGCGGTGAGCACGAGGTTGCCCGCCCGGGAGTCCGTGACACTTGCCGTGCAGAAGTGCTTCGCGCTGCCGGTGGTGAAAAAGAGCGCGCCGATCGTCGGCACGCCGTCGAAGTGGGTCGCGGTCGGCGTCCCCCGGGGGGCGGTGGGCACCTGCGGCTCCGAGCGGGAGTCGGGCTCGCTCGGGGAAGAGGCGGGCCGTGGCGTCCCGGCCGCCGGTGAGATGGCCGTCGCCGCCTCCATGCGCGCCGGGGTCCAGAACGCCAGCGCCGCCCGCTGTGCCCTGGAGCCGATCGCGTAGGTGACGGCTTGCATACCCTCGCGCGACAGTGGAGTGCCAGCGTGTGCTCCCGTGCTAGCCACCGGGCCGATTCCCGCCAGAATGCCGATGCTTGCCGTGGCAAGAAGGATCTTCGCTACCCGCACGCCACCATTAATGCACGTCAGGAGCAACGGCATCCGCCGTGCCGGCCCGGGGCGTGCCGGACAGCGGAGCTAGGCGGGCTGAGGCCGTTGCGGTATCCATACCTGAACGGTCGTTCCCGCTCCAGGAGCGGAATCGAGGCGGGCGCGGCCACCGTGAGCGGCCGCGATGGCCTGCACTATGGACAGGCCAAGGCCGCTGCCGCTCGCCGGGTCGCCCGGGCGGGCAGCACGGTAGAAGCGGTCGAAGACGCGGGCAGTGTCCGCCTCGGGCATGCCCGGTCCCTTATCGGCGACCTCAAGCAGCGCGCCGCCCTCGCTATACCTGAGCGTTACCGCCGCCGGGGTGTCCGACGGTGTGTGCGCACGGACATTGGCCAGCAGGTTGGCCAGCACCTGGCGCAGCCGAGGCTCGTCGACGGTGGCGATGAGGGGACGGGCCGGGACCTGCGCGCTGATCGGCCGGTCCGGCTCGACCGCGCAGGCGTCGGTCACGGCGTCCCTGACCAGCTCGGCGAGGTCGGTCTCGGTCAGGTCGAGGGATGAGTCGCGATCCAGGCGGGCCAGTTCGAGTAGCTCGGCGACCAGCGTGGACATGCGCTCCGCCTCCTGCTCGATGCGGCGCATCGCGTTTGGCAGCTCGCTGGGGCCGATAGCGCCGGCCCGGTAGAGCTCGGCATAGCCCCGGATGGTGGTCAGCGGGGTGCGCATCTCATGGCTGGCGTCGGCGGCGAACTGGCGGACCTTCTCCTCGGAGCGCAACCGGTCGGCGAATGACTGCTGTATCCGGTCGAGCATGGTGTTGATCGCGGCAGCCAGCCTGCCGGTCTCCTGCTGGCCGTCATCGCGCGTTGCGGGCATGCGCTCGGTCAGGTCGCCGCGGGCGGTGATCCGGTTGGCGGTGCCTGCCATCCGGCCAAGCGGGGCGAGTCCCCGGGCGATCAGCCAGTTGCCGCCGACGGCGAGCAGGGCGAGCAGGCCGCCCCCGGTGATCACCTCGGCTGCGATCAGGCCCCTGACCTCACTGGTGATAGCGCTGGCCGGCCGGGCGACCAGCAGGACGTTCTTGCCTGGCGGTACCAGGCCGCCGCGCACTTGCGTGGCGGGCAGCGGGCGCCAGACGGCCCGCAGCGCCGGAGAGCTCGCGGCTGTCCGGTAGGAGGCCGACGATCGGCCTACGGTGGGCGCTGGGGGACTGCCCGTGGCTGCCTGCAGGCTGATTCCCGCCCTGCTGCTCGTCGTCGTGCCGGTGGTCGCCCGGCCCGGCACCGGGGTTCCAGGGATGGTGATGCTGAACGGCACGTCCTTGCGCCTCTCCGCCAGCCAGAATGCCATCGTCCTTTCTGCGGGCGTGCGGGCCAGCGGGGTGAGCACGTCGAGGAGCTCCTCCCCCGCGGGGGAAGCCGGGGTGAGCTGCCCGACCTTGCCGCTGGTGACGTTCAGGTAAGCGGCGGCGTAGCCATCGCCCGCCGCGGCGATCTGCGACGGGGGCTCCTTCGCGGTCAGCCGGAGGTCGGCCAGGAACTGGTCGGACTCCAGCCTGCTGAGGACCACCGTGCTTACCGTGCCCATGACGATCAGGAAGACGGCGATCACCGCGATGAGGCCGGCCAGCAGTCGAGCGCGCAGCGACAGGTGGCGGGCACGCCGGGGCAGGCGCCGGGCACGCTGGCCAAGCCTGGCCGCCGCGCGCCTGCCCGCTCCTGTCACTGGCGTGCCGGTCACGGGGGCCTGAGGCTGTAGCCGACGCCGCGCTGGGTGTGGATCATCGGCGGGCCGAGCGGGTCGAGCTTACGGCGAAGGTAGCTGACATAGGTCTCCAGGACCTGGGACTGGCCACCGTATTCCCAGCCCCAGACGTTCTCGAGGATCTGCCTGCGGCTGAGCATCAGTCCCTGGTTGCGCATCAGGTAAGCGAGCAGCCGGAACTCGGTCGGCGACAGGTCGATCGAACTGCCCGCCCGGCGGACCGTCCAGGTCTCCTCGTCGAGCTCAAGGTCGCCCGCCCGCAGGACCGCGCTGTCGGCGCTGGCGCCACCGGGCTCGCTCGCCCGGCCCTGCCTGGTGGCGCGGCGCAGCACGGCGCGGACGCGGGCCACGAGGGCCTCGACGGAGAACGGCTTGGTGATGTAGTCGTCGCCACCGAGCGCCAGCCCGGTCACCGTGTCCGACGTGGTGTCGCGGGCCGTGAGGAAGATGACCGGCACGTCGTTGGCCTGGGCACGGAGCCGACGGCAGACCTCGAAGCCGTCAATGTCGGGGAGCATCACGTCGAGCACGATCAGGTCGGGCTGATCAGAGCTTGCTCGCGCAAGCGCCTCGCTGCCGCTGGCGCCCGCGGTAACCGAGCAGCCGTGAAACTTCAGCGCCACCTGAACGAGCTCACGGATGTTTGGCTCGTCGTCGATGACGAGCACCTTCGGGTTTGCTTCACCTGCAGTCATGGACTCTCTTGCCCCATTGTGCACCTCTCGGTACCGCGTCGCGGTCCCGGGCGCCAACTCGTGATCCTTTCGCCGGAGTGTGCCCGGCGGGGCTGGAAGCTTCCGGTGTCCCCCCTGAAGGTTAGCTCTAAGTCATCGGTGACCTGGGGCGCCGGGCACGCTGGGGCAGTGGCCGGGCTGGGGCCAAGACCGCCCTAGGGCAGGGGCGCGTATCGGTGTACTACGTCTTCATAGGTATATCTACAGATCTTGGCGGCTGTCCGAAGAAGCCCAGCGAATGGCGTGCAAGACTGTGGGGAATCCCGCTGGAGTCCCCCGGAGAATTCTTGATGACGAATGCTCTGCACGCGCCGGACGGCCTTGATGCCAGTCGACCGTCACCGGCGCGCATCTACGATTACATGCTGGGTGGCCACAGCTATTTTGACGTGGACGAGGCGGCCGCGAAGCGGATCATCCGCGCGGTACCTGAAATCAGGGATACCGCCTGGGCGAACCGGGGCTACCATCAGCGTACGGCCACCTGGATCGCCCGGCAGGGAGTACGGCAGTTCCTCGACATCGGCTCAGGGTTGCCCACCGTCGGAAACACTCACGAAGTGGTCAAAACGGTACATCCTGATGCGCGCGTTGTTTATGTCGATAATGACCCTATGGTTGAGTTGCATAGTCGTGCGATGATTGCCTCCGATGATACGGTTAGCGTACTGTGTGCTGATTTGCGCAATCCCGATTCGATCCTGGCCAGCGACATCGTCAGGGCGCTGATCGACCCGCGCGAGCCGACCGGGATCATGATGACGGCCGTCTTGATGTTCGTGTCCGACGCGTCCGATCCGTGGAGCCTGGTGTCGCGGTACGTGCAGGCCGTCCCGCCGGGCAGCTTCCTGTCGCTGACCCACCTGACCGACGACTCCAAGCCGCCGGCCGCGGCTGAGGGGTTCCGCGCGGTGTTCGACCACGCGACCGAGCGCATGCACTTTCGCTCTAAGGTCCAGGTAGAGGAGTTCTTCACCGGGCTTGAACTAGTGCCGCCGTACAAGGGCGCCCCGGCGCAGGTGACCTTCGCCGGGCTTTGGGGTGCCGAGGACCCGGAGCTGGCCGACAGCGAGGGATCGCGCTGGATGTACAGCGGAGTAGGGAAGATCACGTGACCGGGCCCGCCGGTAGCGCCGCGCCCTGGCAGGGCGACGGGATCGCTGACGGTGCGCAGCCGCCTGACCGGGGAGCGCCGCCGTTGCCTCGGCGGATACCGGGGCAAGCGAGCAAGTTGTGGCCTGCTCGCCAGCCGGCGACGGTAAGCCGTCAGCCGGGCGCAAGGAGGGGAGAGCAGGCCAGCTCGTGGCCGGGGGCACCCGCACGGCTCGTGCCGCAGCAGCGCGCGGCGGCGGCGGCGGGAAAGCCTACCCCGGCGGAACTCGGGATCGACCTCGCCGCGCTGGAGTGGGAGCGCTCCGGCGACGGCGAGGGGGACGGCGACGGCGACGGCGACGGCCGCATCGAGGTGGCGATCCCCGCCGGCCCGGCTGCGGGCGAGGCGACCTGGTCGCGGGGGGAGTGGGTGCTCATGCGGGTGACCGGTGATCCCGCCCGCCGGGTCCTGGTCTTCGACAGGAACGAGTGGGAGTGCTTCCTGGACGGCGTACGCAACGGTGAGTTTGACGACGCCGTCTAGGTCGCGCGGCCCGCAATGGGGGGCCAGAATGCCGGCCGAGAATGCCGGCCAAGTTTGCCGGCAAATGTGGCAGGCCACGGCTGGCCGGACCGGCTGTGTTGCCGGCCGGGCCGATGTTTCCGGTCAGTAGGGAAATTACGGCATTCTGGGCACATGCCGCAAATGGGGATTCGTTTTGCGGGGGAACGGGGGATTTGCGAGGCCTCGGCCCGATGGCCAGACCGCTCTCGGCCGAGGCTCTAAAGTCCAATATTCGAAACTCTTGATTTGTGAATCGCAAGTTGGATATCCTGCTAAACGAAGCCGATGAGCGGGCGGTGGGGGAGAGTTGCCCGCGGGGGATCTTGGGCCGAGCGCAGTGCCGTGCAGGCCACCCGGCTCGATAACAGCTGAATTCTTCGATGTCCGATTTTTCCAGGGGAGGGCTGCCGTGAGTGATGACGCGTATGGGGCAACTGTCGCGAAACGGCGCTTGGCCCGGCGCCTGACGGAGCTGCGGCTGAACACTGGCTACACGGCCAACCACGTTTGCGACATCCTTAACTGGGGGCGCGGCAAGGTGGGCCGGTTCGAGGCTAACCAGTGGAAGCGGCCCGAGATGAGCGACATCAGGGATCTCTTGCGCATCTACGAGGTCGAGGACGCGGTGCGCCAGGAGATCGAGGACCTGGCGACCCGGTCAAGGGCCCGACCGTGGTGGCGGGACTACGGCGAGATCTTCGATGACGACTTTCCCGGGTACGAGAACGACGCCACCAACATCCGGGTCTACATGCCCCTGGTGCTGCCGGGCCTCCTGCAGACCCAGGCCTACATGGAGGCGCTGCTCAAGACCGGGCCGCGATCGCCCGCCTTCCGACGCAAGGCCGTCCAGGCCCGGCTGCGCCGGCAGGAGATCCTCGACCGGCCGGAGCCCGCGGCGCCGCGACTGAGCGTGGTCATCTCCGAGGCGTCCCTGCTCTACCGGTGGGGGATGCACGATGACCGGCGAGAGCAGATCGAGCACCTCGCGGAGATGAGCCGACGGCGCACCATCGAGCTGCGCATCCAGCGGTTCGAAGACGGCCCGCCGACCGGGATCTACTCCATGGTCAACATCTTCGACTTTCCCGACGATGAGCCGCCACTCGTTTTCGTAGAGAACGACTACGCGGTCGAGGAGGTGAGCAAGGAAGAGTCCGTGCGGGGCTACATCCAGTCATTCGAGCGTGCGGCCGACGCGGCGCTCGAGCCGGCGGATACGACGGTTCACCTCGACAAGCTCACTAAACGAATGGAGTGATACTGATGATCGACCTGTCCGCGGCGGCTTGGCGAAAGGCCAGCCTCAGCGTCCACAATGGCGGTTGCGTGGAGATCGCCGCCAATATTCCTGGTATTACGGCAGTTCGGGACAGCAAGCGTCCTGGCGACGGCGCGCACGTTGTCGACCGGGCCGCGTTCGCTAGCTTCCTGGCTGACGTGAAGGGGGGGCGCTACGACATCTGATTAAGGTGGCGTAGTGCATGGCGCCGGACCCCCCGGGCTGCACCCTCGGGGGGTCCGGTGTCGTCTGATGGGAACGGGCGGCCAGTCGTGCGCCGCGAAGAAGGTGACAGCCAGCACAGCCAGCGGGCATACCGCCTGGCCTGGGGCTAACCTACCCTCCGCACGCACCGGTGGCCACCATGATGAGCGAACGCCGCGTGGCGTGGTCCGCCGTCCACAGGGGCGATGGCGGCTCGCGCCCGGGCGCTAGCGACGGGGATTATCCCGCCTCGGCGCCGCCGTTGACCGGCGTTGCCGCGAAATTATCTCGCTGCCTCCGGAACCAGCTTTCCTTGTGTTCCGGAGGCAGCGCTGTTATTGCTCTGAAGCTGCGCTGGAAGTGGTAAGGATAACGCTGGTGCCTGCGGCGACAGGAAAGCCGGCCGGTGTCGGTATGCTGGCTATAGTCCATTTTGACGTATTCGCGGAGAAGTAGTGCGTAGGCCTAAGTACCTAGGTACGTAATCGGATGCACTTACGTGACCGATTGGGCTTCCATATAATTGCGATGAGGCGTATTGTGAAGTGGTGCCCGCGAGTCATGACTTGCGTTTCACACGTTCGACCAGGCTCCACGGCTTGATGGCGCTTCACGGATCGAAGGGCATCACGGGGGTCAGTACAAGGGGGGCCGTATGGGGATTTCCCGGCGCGCAGCACCGGGGAGGCCCTGGCGGCGAGGTGGCTGCGGCCGAAGGGCAGTCGATATGGATGACGGGTGGCGAGAGGTTAAGGACGGCGCGTGCTGCGCCTGGTCACTCCCGGCGGATGCGACCTGCGCGGGGGTGGCCCGTCGCTTGTTCCGCCGTACCGCCAGCGAGCTCTCGCTGGACGCCGAGGTGATCGACGACGGCGAGACGGCGGTGAGCGAGCTCGCGGCGAACACGCTCCACGTGAAGTGCGGGAAGCACAGCAACGGCGCGTGCAGCATGGGACGGGTCAACGGGCAGGGGGCCGAGGCCGGCGACCCGACGGCCCGCGGGCGCGGCCCCGGCGGCGGCGCGGGCGGGCCTTGGGTCCATGCGGACCCGGCGGGCGCGGGGGCGCCTGACCGTTCCGAACTGTGGCTCTACCTGCGGGGGAGTGGCGAGGCGTGCGAGCTGGTTTGCAAGGTGTTCGACGCCTATCCGGGCTGGGCGCACGGCGTCGCGCCCGGGCAAGGTGGCCTGCGGGCGGGGGCGGACACGGACGCCATGAGCGGCCGGGGCCTTGAGGTGGTGCACGAGCTCTCCCACGGGCGCTGGGGATACCACCTCACGCGCTCGCGCCTGGAAGGCTGGAGCCTGCGCGGCAAGGCCGTGTGGTTCACCACCCCGGCGCCGTTCGCCAAGAACGCGGTCCTCGTGCCGTGGGGCCAGCCGAGGGGCGCGACGAGCGAGACGCTGTCCCACCCGATGGCGGCGGCGTGGGGGAGGCCCGAGGCGGGCAGTGCTCACCCCATGTCGGCCAGCGAGGCGATGGGGCGGCTCGAGGCGCAACTCGTGGCCCGGGGCTTCGGCGACAGCATGGTGCGAGCCGATGATCCCGTCAAGGACATGGCGGTGCTGTCAGTCTGCGGGGACCTCACGGTCTGGTGCCGCGGCGGCTGCGCGTGGCTGCGGGCGCCGGGCCTCGACGGCCTGGCCTGGGGCTACGGGGACCTCGTTGAGGTCGCGGAGCAGGTCGTGGCGGCGCACGAGACGTTCTGCGTCACGCCGGAGCTGGCCGGCGCGCAGGCTCGCATGCACGCCTAGCTACTCGGCCCTCCCCTTGGCGGCCCGCCTGGCTCAGGCGGGCCGGGTCAGGCGGGCGGGGTCAGGCGGGCCGGGTCAGGCGGGCCGGGGCAGCGCCGCCGCGACCCTGGTGTAGGCGGCGAGCACCACGTCCCAGAAGCGATCGACATCGACGCTGGTGGCTACCTGCGCGTTATGGAGCGGGGAAGGCGAGAAGTCGGTCACGGTCATCCCGTACGTGAGCTGGCCCGTCGTCTCGACCTGGACTCGGGCCGGCGTGTACAGGAAGAGGTCGGGAACCGCGACCGAGGCCACCGCGCACACGTCGTGCACGGCCGGGTCGCGGTTCTCCTCGTGGTACTGGGCCAGGGCCGGGAGCAGCAGGGCGGAGGCGAGCGGCCCGAGCGCGGCCATCCGCTCCCTGATCGAGGCGCTCGCCAGCGCTTGGAGGGTGACGTCAAGGCCGATCATCCGGACTGTCCAGCCCGCGCCGAACACCACGGATGCCGCCTCGGGGTCCGCCCATATGTTGAACTCGGCCGCCGGGGTGACGTTGCCGCGGCCGGCCGAGCCGCCCATGATCACGAACTCGCGGACGCAGCGCACCAGCCGGGGGTCCTTGCGGACGGCGAGCGCGATGTTGGTCAGCGGCCCGGTGGCGATCAGCGTGATCTCGCCGGGAGCGGCGCACACCTCGTCGAGGATGAAGTCGACCGCGTGCCCGGCTCGGGGCTTGCGGGCCGAGTCGGGGATGACCGCGCCGCCGAGGCCCGTCTCCCCGTGCACGTCCCGTGCGTCCCTCGCCTGGCGCAGCAGGGGCCCGGCGCAGCCTGCCGTCACCGGGACAAGGCCGGCGCCGACGAAGTCCGCCACCGCCAGCCCGTTGCGGGTGGTCTTTGGCAGCCCCACGTTGCCGGCCACGGTCGTGAGGCCGACGAGCTCGATCTCGGGGTGGCCGTGGGCGAACGCGATGGCTAGCGCGTCGTCGATGCCTGGGTCGCAGTCAAGGATGATTCTCGTACTCATGGGACCTTTCACATTACCGAACGGTCCCTCCCTCGGCCGCACCGCGGCCCCGCCGTCGCCCGCGCTCTCCCGGTCGTGGTGCGGCCGATCGTGATGCTGCTGATGCAGGTGCGCAGTTAAGTAGCTAGATTTGACATTCTGTTCGCATGAATCTACATTCGAACAGGTGGTCGTAAGATCGATGGCTTTAGAACGTGTAGTCAAGCACGGCAGGGCAGCGCATGGGCAGGGTGTACGGCGAGCCAGTTGAGGTTCAGGCACGAGCGGACGGCCGTCCGACCCGGTTCGTGTGGCGAGGAAGGCTCTACGCGGTGCGCTCGATAGCCGAGCACTGGGTGGTCAACCGGGAGTGGTGGACCGAGTCCGACCCGGAGCTCGCCCAGCCCGAGCTGGAGTTCTGGCGAGTCGAGGCCGCCCCGGGGCGAGGCTTCCCGGTCGGGGAGTATGAGCTGCGCCGCGACGTGGCCTCCGACACCTGGACGCTGCGCCGGGTCACCGACTAGCCGAGTCAGCAGTGCTGACCGACTACGGCTTCGCTCACCTGCACGTCGCGTCGTCCTACTCGCTGCGCTATGGGACGGCAAGCCCGACGGCGCTGGCCGCGCGCGCGGCCGAGCTTGGCCAGCCCGCCCTGGCGCTGACCGACAGGGACGGCCTGTACGGTGCGTTCAAGCACGCCCAGGCCTGTGCCGAGGTCGGCCTCAAGCCAATCCTCGGCGCTGACCTGGCGCTGGCCAGCGGCGGCCGGGTGACGCTGCTGGCCGAGGGCCGTCAGGGCTGGGCCTCCCTCTGCCGCCTCGTCACCCGCGGGCTGACGGCGGATCCGCCGGCGGTCACCCTCGAGGACATCGCCAGGAATCCCGCCGGGCTCATCGTCGCGCTCGGCCTGGGCAGCGACGTCGGGCAGGCGGTCGCCGGCCGCCGGATGGACGAGGCCGCCCAGGCGCTGCACCGCTGGCGCGACCTTGGCGTGGAGGTGGTCATCGAGGTCGTCGACCACATCGACGCGCCCGGCAGCACTCACCGTGCCGCCCGCCTGGCTGGCCTGGCCGCCCAGGCAGGCCTGCCCGCCGTGGTCACCAACGCCGTCCGCTACCTCGATCAGGCCGACGGCCAGGTTGCCCAGGTCCTGGACGCGGCCAGGCACCTTGTCCCGCTTGGCTCGCCCAGGCTCAACACCACCGCCCAGAACGGCCGCGCCTTCCTGGCGAGCACCGCCCACATGACGGGCGTGGCCGAGCGGATCGCGGCGGCCTTCGGCGGCTCGGCCCGCACCCTGCTCCGCCAGACGGCCGAGGTCGCGCGGCGATGCCAGCTGGACGCGGCCAGGGACCTGGGCATCGGCCGCCATCACCTGCCCGAGCCCGCCAGCCAGTACCGGCAGCTGTACACCGATGCGCAGCATGAGCTCAGGGTCCGTTGCGCGGAGGCGCTCGAGGGAAGGCGGTACCACTCGGCGTCGGGAGGAAGGAAGGCGGTGCGGGCCGCCAGGGAGCGCATGGACCACGAGCTTGGCATCATCGCCACGACGCAGACCGCCTCCTACTTCCTGACGGTGGCGGACATCGCCGACCGGGTCAAGGCGCGCGGCATCCGCTGCGCCATCCGGGGCTCTGGAGCCGGAAGCCTGGTCAGCCACCTGCTTGGCATCTCCGCGATCGACCCGCTCGAGCATGGCCTGCTCATGGAGCGGTTCCTTTCCCCGGTCAGGGCGACGCTGCCCGACATCGACCTCGACGTCGAGTCGGCCCGGCGGCTTGAGGCCTACCAGGTCATCTTCGACGCCTACGGCGAGCAGCGCACGGCCTGCGTCTCGATGATGGAGACCTACCGCGCCCGCAGCGCGATCAGGGATGTCGCCGCCGCCATGTCCCTGCCGCCGGACGAGATCGGCCGGATCGCCAAGGCCTTCCCGCACATCCGCGCCAGGCACATCACCAGCGCGCTCGCCGACCTCCCCGAGCTGAAGGCCTCGAATCTCGCCACGCCGCAGCTCGCCACCGTCTTCAGGATCGCGGAGAGGCTCGACGGGCTGCCCAGGCACGTCGCCATGCACCCCTGCGGGATCCTGCTTTCCGATGTCACCCTCAGGGACAGGACGGCGATGCAGCGCAGCTCCGAGGGGTTCCCGCTGAGCCACCTGGACAAGGACGACACGGACATCGCCGGGGTCATCAAGCTCGACGTGCTTGGCGTCCGCATGCAGTCCGCCATGGCCTACACGCTGCAGGAGATCGCCAGGACCGGCGGGAGCGAGCCCGACATCGACGCCATTCCGCGCGACGACGAGCCGACCTACGCGATGATCAGGCAGGCGAAGACGCTCGGCTGCTTCCAGATCGAGTCGCCCGGCCAGCGCGAGCTGGTGAGGAAGCTGGCGCCGCGCGATGTCAGCGACCTGATCGTGGACATCTCGCTGTTTCGGCCTGGCCCGGTCGGCTCGGACATGATCAGCCCGTTCCTGCAGGCCCGCCACGGCCTGCGGGCGCCGCGGTTCCCGCATGGAAGCCTCCGCGCCGCGCTCGCTGAGACCGAGGGGGTGGTCGTCTACCACGAGCAGGTGCTGCGCATCCTCGACCTAATGACCGGCTGCGGCCTAGCCGAGGCGGACCTGGTCCGGCGGCACCTGTCGCGGGACGAGGGGCCACGGCGCACCGAGCCATGGTTCCGCGCGGCCGCCCGCCGTCGCGGCTATGACGAGGCCACGATCGAGCGTGTCTGGCAGATGATCGCCGCGTTCGGCGGCTTCGGCTTCTGCAAGGCCCACGCGGCCGCGTTCGCCATCCCCGTCTACCAGTCGGCCTGGCTCAAGTGCCATCACCCCGCCGCCTTCTACGCCGGCGTGCTCACCCACGACCCGGGCATGTACCCCAAGCGGGTGATCGTGGCCGACGCCCGGCTGTCCGGCGTCCCCGTCCTGCCGCTTGACGTCAACGCGTCGGGCGACGGCTGGAGGGTCGAGCGGACCGGGGCCGCGGTGCCTGGCATCCGGGTCTCGCTGCGCGAGGTCAAGGGAATCAGCGACGCCGAGGTTGGCCGCGTCGTGGCGGGAGCGCCGTACGTGTCGCTGCGAGACTTCTGGGAGCGCGCCCGGCCCTCTCGCCCGGTCGCCGAGCGGCTGGTGCTCGTCGGCGCGCTCGACTCGCTGTACTCCTGTGGTTCCCCGTCGGCATCCCCGCCGACGCGGCGGGACCTGCTTGCGCGGGTGGGGGTGCTTGACCGGGCCACCAGCCGGGTTAGCGGGCGCGGCGCTGGCGGCACCCTTGACCTGCTCGCGGGTACGGGGCCTGATGCCGACGACGGCATGGCGGACCTCGTGCCCGCAGGGCAGTTGCGCGACCTGGACCCGGCCGAGCGCGTCGGCACCGAGCTTGACGTGCTCGGCTTCGACGTCAGCCGGCATGTACTTGAGTTCTACCGTGAGCTGCTCGCGGGACTGGCCCCGGTTCGTTCTGCCCAGTTGGAAGGATGTGCCTCGGGCGAGGTAGTCCTGGTCGCGGGGGTGAAGGTGGCGACGCAGACGCCGGCGGTGCGGTCCGGGCAGCGGGTGATCTTCACGACGCTCGACGACGCGGCCGGGCTGGTGGACCTGGTGTTCTTCGAGTCCGTGCAGGAGCGCTGCGCGGCCCGGCTGTTCGGCTCCTGGCTGCTGCTTGTCCGGGGCAAGGTCCGGCGGTCAGGCGCGGGGCCCATGGCCGCCACCGTGACGGCGAGCGAGTGCTGGGACCTGCCCGCGCTGGAGGAGATCCGGCTGTCCCGCGGAATGGATGCGGTGCGCGCCGCGATGGAGGCCGGGGACGTGGGGGCCGGGCAGGCGGCTCAGCGTCCCGCGGACCGGCGATCATCACACACTGTAGTCTTCGGTAGCGGATTCGCGATGTCCCGGTACGCGGAGACCGGTACCCCGGGCGCCCCGCTGAAGATCGCGCCCCGCGCCCTATGGCACGCCAGTGGGGGCAGTTCGGGCGAGACGGCAGACGCTACCCTGCTTACTGAAGTAAATTAGTCAGCGAGCGTGTAGCCGGTGATTCCAGGGCCTGCGGTTACTTGCCGTGCGTGTCGAGGGTTTTCCGCGACGCCTCCCGGGCAGCGGACCGTCAGTCTGGCGGAATCACCCTCGTCCGGAAAGCTGACTTGAGGGGACTATGGCACCTGGGAAGAACGCGCTCTGGGACAGATTGCGCAGCAAGGTTGGCGTCCGCTTCATCCGGTTCGCCGGAGTCGCGGTGGCCTCGCTGGCCACAAGCGAGGCGACCCTGGCGGTCTGCGACGCCGCCTTCCACCTGACCGCGACGCCGTCCGCGGTGAGCAGCTGGTTCACCGGCGCGGTGGTCAGCTACCTGCTCAGCCGGTGGGCGTGGGAGCGCAAGGGCAAGCCTGACCTGCTGCGGGAAACGCTGCCGTTCTGGATCATCTCCGTGATCGTCGTGGTGATCCTCACCCTGTCCACCAAGCTCGGCTACACGATCGCCCGGGACCACGACCTGCATGGCCTCAAGCACGCGGCGGTGGCGGGCGGCGTTTACTTCATAGCCAACTGCGTCACGTTCATCGCCCGCTTCGTGATCTTCCACTACGTCCTGTTCAGCGATCGGCACGCACAGAAGGCGGCCGAGCCAGCGCCCCCGGGCGACGATGTCACGGCCGATGTCACCGCCGACGTCGCGGTGACGACCGAGCGCGCGGGCCGGGCAAGCTAGCCAGCCGCCCAGCAACGCCAAGGGGCCGGGATCCCGCGGGATCCCGGCCCCTTGCGCTGAGCTTGAGCTAGTGCCTCTTCTCGCGCCACCAGGTGCCGACGACGACCCGCATGAAGCGCAGGCCGTAGATCAGGTTGTGGCCCTTCTTGCTCGCGCCAACCGAGCGCTTGTGGATCGTCGCGGGAACCTCAAGCACCTTGTAGCCATGGGCGATCACGCCGATCAGCAGCTCGGACGCCTGGTACTGCGGCTGCTCCAGCCGGACGGCGCCAGTGACCTCGGCCCGCATGGCCCGCAGGCCGAACGTGGTGTCACTGATCTTCTGCCCGGTCAGCGCGCTCACAAGGACGGCGAAGAACCGCACTCCGGCCCGGCGGACCGGGTCCCTGGTCTCCTCGCTGCCCATCCGCCGAGAGCCGGTGACGAAGTCCGCACGGCCGGCGACGATCGGGGCGACAAGCGACTCGATCTCCGCCGGGTTGTACTGGCCGTCGGCGTCGGTGGTAACGATGTACTGCGCGCCGCCCTCGCGGGCGATCCTGTACCCCAGTCGCAGCGCCGCGCCCTGCCCGCGGTTGACCGGCACGTCGCAGACGATGGCCCCGGCGGCGTCGGCCTCCTTGGCGGTGCTGTCGGCGCAGCCGTCGGCCACCACGATGACCTCGGTGTTGAGCCCGCAGACGGCGGACGGCAGCCGCTCGATGACGGGGCCGATCGCGCCTTCCTCGTTGTAGGCGGCGATCACCAGGGCCACGGGCGGCAGTTGCGCGGCGCGCGTGCCGTAGACGGCCTGCATCGCCTGGATCGCGGTGTTGTCGATAGTGCTATCCACCAAGTTGGAATAGCGCGTGGTGAGGGTGGGTTCTGCCTGCGTCAAAGCTGTGTCTCCGGGGCTCTGGTTGAGGTGGGCGCCGCTGTGAGGGGGGCGGGAGCGGGATCGAACTCAGGCCAAACCGTCGCCAGGCCCTTATCGAGGTCCGTCGTTGGCCGGTACCCGAGCGCGCGGGCCGTGCTGATGTCGACCACGACAGCGGGCATCTCACCCGGGCCGACAGGCACATGACTTACCGGGATAGGCGCTCCGGTCACCCGGCGGGCCGCCTCGACCATCTCCATGACGGTCACGGACTTGCCGCCCGCCACGATCAGCGGCCCGGTGTGCCCTTCTCGCCAGCCTAGGAGGATGCCTGCGACAACGTCATCCACGTGCACGACATCGCGGAGCATGCTACCGTCGCCGCGCACCTGCACGCCCTCGGCGTCACGCGCGGCGCGCATGAGCCGGGGGATGAAGCTGTCCTTCTCAGCCATCCCCGGACCGTACACGTTAGAGAACCGCAGTGCACAGCCTTTGATTCCATAGCAATTGGTGTAAGCGTTTACAAGCATCTCGCCGGCCGCCTTGGTCGCCCCGTAGGGGGTCAGCGGGCGGAGCGCGGCCTGCTCGGTGATGACCGCCTGGCCAACGTTGCCGGTGACAGCGTTGGTGGAGGCAAGCACGAACGACTGGACCGAGTGCTCGCGGGCGAGCTCAAGTAGTCGGGCGGTAACGTCCACGTTCACCAGGTGGGTGTGGACCGGGTCGTCGACCGAGAGCAGCACCGAGGTGACGGCCGCGAGGTGGAAGATGGCGACGGTGTCATCGGTGACCGCGCGGGCGGCTACCTCCGGGTCGCACAGGTCGCCAGTGACGTTCCGCACGGCTGGAGCTGAGTCGCCCTGCGCGGGGAACCGCCGCAGGTCGGCGACGGTCACCTCGTGGCCGGCTGCCAGCAGGGCGCGGACGAGCCTGCGGCCGATGAAGCCGGCTCCACCGGTCACGAGGACGCGGCCAGCAGGCTGGCCGCCTGATTCCTTCGCCAATGAATGCTCCGTTCGATGGCGCGCTCTAGCGTTATGATTTCGTGGCGTTGGCGCAACGTTGCCGCGATCCGGTCACGCGGAGGCGGGCACGTGCCCAACCGGGGAGGGTAGCGAGCCAGGTTCACGCTTCCCTGAGAGTTCTCAGGGAACTCACTGGCATCAGGCGCGCGAGCCCAGTCTAACCAGCGGATGGTAGCAGTGCGCCGGTAGCTACGGGGGGTGTGTCTAAATATCTGGCACTACCTTTGCCAGCTTGCTCCCGCTTCACCTTTAGGGCCTTGCTCCCGCTTCGGGCCTGCCGGGCGAATGCGCGCACGCCGGGCGGGTACATCCGCAGGGCGCCGCCTGGCGGGCGCTGCCGCCAGGCCCGCCCGCGGGGCGGCGGACGCGGGCGCGCCGTATAACCTCGCCACCAGGCGGGAAGTGCGCCGAGAAGGGGCGCGCGGTGCGCACGGGTCAGGAAAGAGGCGGCTGGTGACCGACAGGCGGGAGCAGGCGTACCTGCTCGGGCTGCGACTGGCCGGCAAGCGGGCGGTGGTGATCGGCGGCGGCGCGGTCGCGACCCGCCGGATTCCCGCGCTGCTGGCGGCGGGCGCCGACGTGACGCTGGTCTCACCCGCGCTGACGCCGAGCCTGGAGGCGCTGGCGGGCACCGGGCAGGTTCGCTGGCTCGAGCGGGGCTACCAGCCGGGCGACCTCGCCGGGGCCTGGCTGGCGTGCGCCTGCGCCGATTCGCCGGCGGTCAACGCGCAGGTCGCCGCGGAGGCGGACGCGCAGCGCACGTGGTGCGTCCGCTCCGACGACGCGGACGCCTCCGGCGCGTGGACGCCGGCCACGGCCGCCGTGTCCGACGTCCAGGTCGGAGTGCTCAGCGGTGATCCGCGCCACAGTGCCGGGATCAGGGACGCCATCGCCACCGGGCTGAGCACCGGCACGATCTCCGCCCGGCACTTCCGGCGGCGCAAGTCGGGCGTTGCCCTCGTCGGCGGCGGCCCGGGTGACCCGGGGCTGCTCACGGTGCGCGGCCGCCAGCTGCTCGCGGAAGCGGACGTGGTGGTAGCCGACCGGCTCGGGCCGAGGGATGTCCTGGGAGAGCTGGCTCCGGACGTTCTGGTCATTGACGCGGGAAAGGTTCCTTACGGCCGGGCAATGAAGCAAGAGGAGATCAATGCCCTGCTGGTCGAGCACGCGTCGGCGGGCCGGTTCGTGGTGCGGCTGAAGGGGGGCGACCCGTTCGTCTTCGGGCGGGGTGGCGAAGAAATGTTCGCCTGCCTCCGGGCCGGAATTCCAGTGACGGTAGTTCCTGGCGTTACTAGCGCAGTCGGAGTGCCCACCGCGGCGGGGGTCCCGCTGACGCATCGTGGCACCAGCCAGGATTTTCACGTCATATCCGTGCACGTGGCACCCGGTGACAAGCAATCTAGTGTTGACTGGGAGGCGCTGGCACGAGGCAGCGGAACCCTGGTCCTGCTGATGGCCGTCAGCCACATCGGAGCGGTGGCGCGGGCACTTATTGGGTATGGGATGCCAGTTGCCACTCCCGTTACGGTGATCGCGGACGGTACCATGCCCACGCAGCGCACAATGGACGCAACGCTAGAAAATGTTGAGAGGCGAGTCATTGCGGAGGACATTCGGCCTCCGGCAGTGGTAGTTGTCGGTGGTGTGGTAGCCGTCGCGGCGGAACTTGCGGGGCTTGCCCGGGCCCTGGACCCGGCGGGCGTGGCAAGCACGTCAGGCGGCAACGGCACGAGTTAACCCAGGCGGGAAGATGGAAGGAAGGGGCGTGACGGCACAGCCTTCGCCGTCGCCCGAGGCAGAGCGCGCGGGCGCGCAGTCCCCTGGCGGGGACGCGCCGCGGGCTAGCGACGTGCCTGTCGCGGTGCCGGCCGCCGTGCCCGCGCCCGCTGCAGGGGCCGGGCCGCCTGACGCGCCGGTGGCCAGCGGCCCCAAGGGCGACGAGCCCGCGGGTGGTGGCTCGCCTGTGGGTGGTGGCCCGCCTGTGGGTGATGGCCCGCCTGTGGCTCGTGGCCCGTCCGTGGCTGGTGGCTCGTCGGTGGCTGGTAGCCCGCCTGTGGGTGGTGGCGAGCCACCCTGGGACGAGCCGGGAGCGGCTGAGTCTGTTCCGGTGGAGCCTGTTCCCTTCGAGTCTGTGCCGGTCGAGTCTGTGCCGGTCGAGTCTGTGCCTGTGGAGTCTGCCCCGGTCGAGTCTGCCCCGGTCGAGTCCGGGCCGGCCGGGTCGGCTGCGGCCGGCCAGGCCCCGGGTGAGGCCGGGCAGTTCCCGGTCGAGCGGGCCGCGGGTGGATGGGCCTCAGGGCCGGGCGCGAGCGGCTTCCCGGTGCCCCACGTTCGAGTGGACGCGCGGCTGCTCGAGGCGACCCTGCTCAACCTGCGCAAGCGCGTCGCCGCCATCCCGCTGGTCTTCGACATTCCTGGCGCGGAGGAGATCACCGCCGAGCGGGGCAAGATCCTGTCCCAGATCGACGACTACCTGCTGCCCCGGGTCCGCCAGTCGGCGGCCCCTATCCTTGTCGCCCTCGTCGGCTCCACCGGCGCGGGCAAGTCCACGCTCGTGAACAGCATCGTGGGCATGCAGGTCAGCCAGACGGGAGTTCGCAGGCCCACGACCAACTCGCCCGTGCTCGTCTGCCACCCGGCCGACATGCACTGGTTCGCCGAGAACATGTTCCTGCCGACCCTTCCCCGAGTCCGCCAGGAGGGCCTGGCCCGGCCGGGCCGGGATGGGCTGCTCGTGCTCACGGCCACGGAGACGATGCCCAGGGGCTACGCGCTGCTCGACACGCCCGACATCGACTCGGTCGCCAGCGCGCACCGCGATTTCGCCTACCAGTTCCTCGACGCCGCCGACCTGTGGCTGTTCATGACCAGTTCCAACCGCTACGCCGATTCCCCGGTCTGGGATGTCCTGCAGCACGCGCGGGAGCGCGGCGCGTCGCTCGGCGTCGTGCTGTCCCGGGTGCCGCGCGCCCACCTGGGCGAGCTCGTCAGCCACTTCAGCGCCATGCTCGACGCGAACGGCATCACCCCCGCCAGCCGGTTCGTCATCCCGGACTCGCCCATCGTGGACAACATGCTCCCGCCTGAGGTGGTCGCGCCGGTCAAGGACTGGCTCAGCGAGACCGCACAGCGGGAGGACCGCCGGGTAGCGGTGCTCACCCAGACGATGGCGGGCGTCCTCGACACCTTCAAGGTGCGCGTGCCGAAGCTGGCCGCGCACGTCGAGGCGCAGGTCTCCTTGCGGATGAGGCTGCGTCGGCTGGCCGAGACCGAGTACGCCGACGGGCTGGCGGCGTTCGACGCGGGCACGAGGGGCGCGACCCTGCTGCGGGGCGAGGTGCTGGCTCGCTGGCAGGACTGCGCCGACAGCGGTGACCTGGGCGCCGCGCTGGCCAGCAGGCAACCGCGCAAGGGCAGGCGCGCACGCAAGGGAGTCGGCAACGCGAGGATCGCCGCGCTTGACGCCGCGCTGCGCACCGCGATCGAGGCCCTGGTGGTCTCGGTGGCCGACCATGCCGCGGAGAAGGTATCGGCCGCGTGGCGGGCCGATGCGGTCGGCGCCACGCTGCTCGCGGGCGTCGAGGCCAGCCGGGCCAGGGACGAGCGGGCCGAGCGCGAGTTCGCCTCGGCGTTCGGATCGGAAAGCGCCGTGTGGGCGGCGACGGTCGCGGCCGGCTTCAAGGCACGGGCCGACGACCCGGCCGGCGCGCCGGGCCCTGGCCTCAGCGAAGGCGGCCCTGCCGGGGGGGTACCCGCCGGGGGAGGCCTCACCGGAGGCGGGGTGGGCCTGAGCCCGGTCATCGGCGGGGAGGCCGTCGAGCGCCCCTCGAACACCCTGGACCGGTCCTCACCGGACCTGCCGGCCCGTGCCGTCAGGACCGTCAGCGCGTGGCAGGATCAGCTAATGCGGATGGTGGCGGCGGAGAACCAGGCGAACCGAGTCGCCCGGCGCAGCCACGGCCAGGCTGACCTGGGCAGCGAGCCACTCAGCCTGCTGGCCCTCATCGCCGCCTTCGGCGACGGCGCGTCCACCGCGCTGGGCGATGACGTGCCGGGCGAGGTAGCTCACGGCGGCGCCGACGAGGAGATCATCGTCGTGCCCCGCGACGTTCTCACTCAGTCGTTCGGCGCGTCGAGAGTAGACAGCCTGCTGGCAAGCGCGCGGGGTGACCTGGTGGATCGCGTCCGGCTGCTCCTCGACGAGGAGTTGCTGCGATTCTTCCAGGTGCTCGACGCGGTAGGACAAGTCGATCCGGTGGCGGCGGTGCGGCTCTATCAGGCCGAGTACAACCTGGAGGCCGTTCGATGAGCAGGACCCTGCCGGCCGTCGTCCCGGCACGGGCGGCAGAGCGTGACCTGGCCAGCAGGCTCGACGCACTCGCCGAGCTTGTCAGCATCAGCAAGGCGCGCGAAGGCCTCGACGGCGTCAGCGCGTCCCTGATCACCGACTCCGAGGTCCTGCTGAGAAGGGCAGGCGAGCGGCTGCGGCTGTCGGGCAACCACACCGTCGTCGCGCTGGCCGGCGGCACCGGCAGCGGCAAGTCGACGATCTTCAACGTACTCTCGGGCGCCACATTCTCGCCTCCCGGCGTGACCAGGCCGACGACCAGGGACGTGCATGCCTGCGTGTGGGGAATGCAGGGGGCGGTACCGCTGCTCGACTGGCTAGGGGTGGAGCGGCGCCACCGCTACGCGCGGGCCAGCGCGCTGGATTCCGGCGAGATTGGCATGAACGGCCTCCTCCTGCTAGACCTGCCCGACCACGACTCGGTGCTGGCGGCGTCCGTGGCGGCGGTGGACCGCCTCACGAAGCTCGCCGACATGCTGGTCTTCGTCCTCGACCCGCAGAAGTACGCCGACGCGTCGGTGCACCGCCGTTACTTCATCCCGCTCGCTGGCCACGCCAGCGTGATAACGGTGGTGCTCAACCAGATTGACCTGCTGTCGCCTGAGCAGGTCGCGGACTGCGAGCAGGACCTGCGCCGCCTGCTCGACGACGAGGGCCTGCACCAGGTCCAGGTCCTGCCCATCTCCGCCCGCACGGGGGCTGGCCTTGACGCCCTGCGGGCCGCGCTGGCCCGGGCGGTCCACGCCCAGCACGCGGCCAGCGAGCGGATCTCGGCCGACATCGACTCGCTCATCGGCGGGTTCGCCATTCATTCCGCGGACCAGATCGCGCCCGGGCCAGCACTGCGCTCTCTGCTGCCTCAGGGCGCCCTGCGAGCTCACGGCGCCTTGCCAGCTCGCGGTGCGCTGCCAGCTCACGGCACACTGCCGGCCCGGCTCGGCGTTCAGGGCGCGGCCCAGGCGGTCGCGGGTGAGGCTGGGGCCGACGCCGCCCAGGCGGAGGCGGCGGAGCTCGCCGGGGCGGGAGCCGCGGGCGCGCCGCTGGCCGAGCAGGCACCGCCAGGGGAACCGGGCCGGGCGCCCTGGGACGCCGCCGACTGGGACGACGGCCAGCCGCTTTCTGCTCCCGTCGCACCGAGCAAGCCGCCCTGGGAGGACGCCCAACCGGACGGCACGGCCGCCCAGGGCGAGGCAGCCGATCCCGTGACGTTCGTGCCCGAGGTTCCGGCGGGCGCGCTCGTCGAGGCACTGGCCCAGGCTTCTGGCGTGGCCGCGGTGGCCGAGGCGATGGCGAGCGCTCGCGAGGCCCAGGCGATCCGGTTCACCGGCTGGCCGCTGGCAAGGGCCCTGGCCACCCGCAGGGACCCGGTGCGCAGCCTGCGCGGTGCGATGGAGTCGGGTGCGGCCCACGTCGGCTCAAGGCACCCAGGCGCGGGGGCACCGTCGGGCGTCGTGCAGCCCGCCGCCGCCCAGGAGTCCGAGGTGGACAACGCGATAACCCGGTTCGCCGACGCGATCGGCGGGCAAGCGCCCGCCGTGTGGGCGCGGGCGCTTCGTGAGGCCGCCAGGTCGCAGGCACCGCAGATACCAGGCGCGCTCGCCAGCGCTATCCGGGAGGGCATCCCTGACCGCGCCAGCGTTCCTGGCTGGTGGCGGCTGATCGCGCTGTGGCAGTGGCTGCTCATCATGCTCGCCGTCATCGGCGTCGTCTGGTCGGCGGTGATCGCCATCGGCCACGAGGCGAGAGGCGGCTCGACCCTGGTCAGCGATATCTCGCTGATCCCGTGGCTGCTGATCATGGCGGCCGCCGTGCTCCTGCTCGGCTGGCTGACCGCGTCCGGCTGCCACAACATGGCCCTGGCCGCCGCCGAGCGCGAGCAGTCCAGGTCCGCGGGCGACATGCGAGACCGGGTCGCTCGCGTGGCCCAGGCCATGGTCCTCGCTCCGACCGGGAGCGAGATCGTCGAGTACGAGCGGTTCCGCATCGCCCTGACCGACGTCCAGGCCCCGTAAACCCGCACGCAATACTCCAAGCGACCGAAGCATTACCTTATGTGATTCATAAGGATGGATGGGTGGCGAACTGGCAAGGCGGGGCTGCCTGGCCGAATAGGATGCGTGCCATGAGGATGCTTGTCACTGGCGGTGCCGGGTTCATCGGGGCTAACTTCGTTCACTACACGGTGCGTAACCACCCGCAGTACGAGGTGACCGTGCTCGACGCCCTCACCTACGCGGGCAACGAGGCCAACCTGGCACCGGTCGCGGGCGATGTCCGCTTCGTCCAGGGAAACATCCTCGACGCCGACCTCGTGGGCCGCCTGGTCGCGGAGTCGGATGTCGTGGTCCACTTCGCCGCCGAGTCGCACGTTGACAACTCCATCGCGGGGCCGGCCCCATTCGTCCAGACCAACATCGTGGGCACCTACACGATCCTGGAGGCAGTCCGCGAGCACGGCGCGCGGCTGCACCACATCTCGACGGATGAGGTCTTCGGCGACCTGGCCCTTGACGCGACCGACAAGTTCACCGAGCACACCGCCTATGACCCGTCGAGCCCGTACTCGGCGAGCAAGGCCGCGAGCGACATGCTCGTCCGGGCCTGGGTCCGCTCGTACGGCATCACCGCGACGCTGTCGAACTGCGCGAACAACTACGGTCCTTACCAGCACGTGGAGAAGCTGATACCGCGGCAGGTCACCAACATCCTGACCGGCGTGCGGCCCAAGCTGTACGGGGCCGGGGTCAACGTCCGCGAGTGGACCCATGTCGATGACCACAACGCCGCGGTGCACCTGATCCTTGAGGGCGGCCGCAGCGGCGAGACCTACCTCATCGGGTCGGGCGACGAGCGCAGCAACCGGCAGATCATCGCCGCGATCCTCGTCGGCATGGGCCAGCCGGAAGACGCCTTTGACTTCGTCAGTGACCGGCCAGGCCACGACCTGCGCTACTCCAATGACTCGACCAAGATCCGCGCGGAGCTCGGCTGGGTACCGCGGTACGGCGACTTCACCGCCGGCCTTGCGGCCACCATCGACTGGTACCGGGGCAACGAGTGGTGGTGGAAGCCGCAGAAGGCGCAGACCGAGGCCCGCTACGCGGTACTCAACCGCTAAGCGCGGGACGCCCGGGGGGTGGGCGCGGGGCAGTGGCTGCGGGACGCCCGGGGAGCGCGGGGCGGGGGATGTTAGGCGGGCACTAGCTCCGTTGGCCTGGCGATGACGTCCACTAGGGCGCCGTTACGCATGACCGTGACCGGAAGCGGCTGGCCGATCGCCTCCGCGAACATCAGCCGCTGCAGGTCTTGTGCCGTTGCCACCGACGAGCGGCTGACCGACAGGAGCAGGTCCCCGGTGCGCAGGCCCGCCTGGTCGGCTGGGCCGCCGGGAACAACGGACACCACGCGCAGGCCGGTCGCGCGCCCGAGTCGCTCCCGCCACGGCGGCGCCACTGGCGAGGGGGCGACCACGACGCCGAGGTAGGCGCGCCGGACCCGTCCCTCGCGCATCAGCGTCGAGATGATCCGCCGGGTTGTCGCGTTGACCGGCACCGCGAGCCCGAGGCCGGTGCCGGCGACCGCCGTGTTGATCCCGACCACCCGGGCATGGGAGTCGGCGAGCGCACCGCCGGAATTACCGGGATTCAGTGCCGCATCGGTCTGGATCACGTCCTCGATCAGGCCCCGGTCGCCCGCCGGGAGCGACCGGCCGAGCGCGCTCACGACGCCAGCGGTGACCGACCCCGCGAGCCCCATCGGGTTGCCGACGGCGACCACGAGCTGCCCCACGACCAGGTTGTCGGCCTCCCCAAGCTCGGCGGGCTCGGGAACGGTACCGGAGGCGCGCAACACCGCCAGGTCAGAAAGCGGATCGGCGCCGACCACGCGGAACGGGACCGCGGTCCCGTCGGAGAACTCGGCCGTCCCGCCGTTCGCCCGGCCAACCACGTGCGCGTTCGTGAGCAAGAAGCCGTCCCCTGTGTAGACGACCGCCGATCCGAGTGCCTCGCCCGGGCCGGATCCCCGCCCCCCGCCACGGGGCACGCGAAGGCTCGCGACCCTCGGGGTGAGCCGCTCGGCCACGCCCGCCACGATCCGCGAGTAGGCGTCCAATGCATCGCTGTCCACCATCGTTGCCTCCTTGCAGCGATTACATAATTACATTGTAAGAGCAAGGATGGCCAGTTTGCCTGGCTCGGGACCGGGTTCTCCCCCGAGCGAACGCGGCGTCTCGCGGCGCGGACTCGGCGCCTCGGGGGTGCGACAAGCTACCCGGCAATCGGGGATCGCGCAAGCTCTCATCCACAGGCAGGGCCGGATCGGGCGCGTTATCCACAGGTCGAAAAGAATTTTCCGATGATGGCCTACGGGGCAGGCACCCTTGATTTTCGCGAGGCCAGTTGCGCTGTTGAAGTTGATCATCAAGGAGGATGGGAAATGAGTGTTGCGAGTGTAACCCTGACGGGTTATGTGGCGCTTGAGCCGAAGCTGTGGTTCACCAAGCAAGCCCACACGCCGGTCGTCAACCTCCGGGTGGGCATGACGCCTCGCCGGATGGACGCCGCTACCGGCGAGTGGAAGGACGGGCCAAGCTCGTTCTTCACCGTGAACTGCTGGCGGAAGCTCGCGCTAAACGTGTCAGCCTCCATGCACAAGGGCGACCCGGTCATCATCAGGGGCCAGTTGAGGGCGCGGAGCTGGAACGACGACGGCAAGACGCGTACCACCGTGGAGATCGAGGCTGAGGCGGTCGGCCATAACGTCGCGTATGGCTTTTCCCATTTCATGAAGGGAGTCCACCCGAGTCTCCTGCGCGCCGAGGACGGCTCGCCCATGGCCGCGGCCCTGGGCGGTACCGGGCAGCCTGCCGGGGCGGGCCTTCCCGCTAGCGACGAACCGCCTCGCCAGCCCGACACGGATCAGGGCAGCACGGAACTGGCCAGCGGGTCAAGCCCGTTGGACGAAGGGGGAAGTGAGGATTCCGCTGGGATTCCGGACGACGAACTGTCCTCCGGGGGAGTGCCGTTCTAGCGGATTCGGGTTGTCATCCCCAGACCACGCCTGCCATTGGTGGTGCCCTCTCTATGTCACCGGTCTGGCACGGTGCCGCGCACGGCGGGGACCGTGCGCGGCATGAACATTACACGTTCGGCCTACCCGCCGCACCCTCCGCACTTATCCTGTGACCTAGAGTGACCTACTAGCGTTACCCACAGTGCTGGTGCAGAGCACGCGTCGGGCAGTTGCAAGACGGACGACAGGCGGAGGCATGTCAGCAGTCCAGGACGCGATCAGACAGCGCCAGCGCCGGATTCGGCGCATCATGCGGTGGCCATGGTGCTGGCCGTTGCTGGCGATGCCGCTCCCGGTAATCATTTATGTACTTTCAGTTGTTACCTTGGATTCGGCCCTGGCCGGCTGGGAGCTGGCCCGGATGCGGCCGCAGGCCACGGACGTGGCATTGTTCGCCACGCTGATGGCCTGCGGTGCGCTGTGCGTCGAGGCGACCAGGCGCCTAGGGCAGCCGTCCGGTGTCTCCCGTGACCTGCTGTCCGCCTGGTGGCTCCCGGTGGCGCTACTGCTGCCGCCCGCCTACGCGATCATGGCGCCGGCCATCCTGGGGATCGTCTTGTACCTGCGGATCCGGCGAACCCCGGTGTACCGGCGGGTCTTCAGCTCGGCGGCGCTCGGCCTGGCGGGGGCCGTGACCTCGATGGTGTACCAGTGGCTGTGCCCGCAGCGGGGCGAGTTCCTGCGAGCGCACCAGGTGGCCATCGGCGTGGGCTGCGCGCTTGTGTTCAGCGTGCTCAACACCTGCCTCGTCGCCGTGGCTGCCCGGCTGGCCGAGCCGGACGGGCGGCTGGCCGACCAGTTCTGGGACCGCGAGCGCATGGTGCTTGACCTGGCCGAGATCTGTGTCGGGATCCTGGTCACCATCGCCTGCGCGCTCAGTCCGCTGCTGCTGGTCATGGCGCTCCCGCCGGTCATGCTGCTGCAGCGCAGCCTCATGCACGCCCAGCTGACGGCGGCGGCCCGCACCGACGCCAAGACCGGGCTGCTCAACGCCACGGCATGGCAGCGAGAGGCGGACGCGGAGATCGCCCGGGCGCTGCGCCGGACGGAGTCCGTCGCGGTGCTGCTGGCCGATGTTGATCACTTCAAGGAGATCAACGACACGCATGGCCACCTGATCGGCGACGACATGCTTCGCGCCCTGGCCGGCGAGTTGCGGCAGCAAGTCAGGGAGACGGACATCGTGGGCCGGTTCGGCGGGGAGGAGTTCGTGATCCTGCTGCCGCACACCGGCGGCAACGAGGCGTGCGCGATCGCCGAGCGGCTGCGCCGTGGCGCCAGCGCGCTCACGGTACTGGTTGGGGATGACAGCGTCCGTGCGACGATCTCTATCGGAGTCGCGGCGCTCTACCAGCATGGAAGGGACCTCTTTGAGTTGCTCGCCGCCGCCGACCTGGCGCTCTACCGGGCTAAGCACACCGGTCGTGACCGGGTGTGCCTCTACGACCCGCAGACGGTCTCCGACCCCGATCATTTAATAGCCGGGCCGGGCACCGTAGAGCACGTGGCGGCGGAGGCGAGTGAGGCCGAGGCCCAGCCGGACGACAACCGGTATGGATCCCCGGCCGGAGTACGGTCTCCTCGGGGCAGGCGACTGGTGCCCGCCCCGAGGCCCGCGCGCGACCGTGAGAGCTACGGCGAGGCGGCGCCGAGGGGGATCGCCCCCAGGGCAGCAGAGCACAGATCAGGAGCCAATAGGCTTAGGTCCATGGCGGAGTTCATTTACCAGCTGCGCGGCGTTCGTAAGGCGCACGGCGACAAGGTCGTCCTTGACAACGTCACCCTGAGCTTCCTGCCCGGGGCGAAGATCGGTGTCGTCGGCCCGAATGGCACCGGTAAATCCACGCTGCTCAAGATCATGGCCGGCGTCGAGCAGGTGTCCAATGGCGAGGCCCGGCTGATGCCCGGCTACACCGCGGGCATCCTGGCGCAGGAGCCGACCCTCAACGAGCAAAAGACCGTACTCGGCAACGTCGAGGAAGGCGTGGCCGAGACCAAGAAGCTGCTCGACGAGTACAACGAGATCGCGGAAAAGATGGCGACCGACTACTCGGACGAGTTGCTTGAGCAGATGGGCAAGCTGCAGGAGCAGCTCGACCACAAGAACGCCTGGGACCTTGACAGTCAGCTCGAGCAGGCAATGGACGCGCTGCGCTGCCCGCCGGGGGATTCCGACGTCACCAGCCTGTCTGGTGGCGAGCGGCGCCGAGTGGCGCTGTGCAAGCTCCTGCTGCAGCAGCCCGACCTGCTGCTGCTCGACGAGCCGACCAACCACCTGGACGCCGAGTCCGTGACGTGGCTGGAGCAGCACCTCGAGAGCTACCCGGGAACAGTCATCGCGATCACCCACGACCGGTACTTCCTCGACAACGTCGCCCAGTGGATCCTCGAGCTTGACCGCGGCCACGCCTTCCCCTATGAGGGCAACTACTCCACCTACCTGGAGACCAAGGCCGCCCGGGTCAAGGTCGAGGGGCAGAAGGACGCCAAGCTGCGCAAGCGCCTCGATGACGAGCTGGAGTGGGTCCGGTCAAGCCCTCGTGCCCGCCAGGCCAAGTCGCGCGCGCGACTGACCCGCTACGAGGAGATGGCGGCCGAGGCGGACAAGAGCCGCAAGCTCGACTTCGAGGAGATCCAGATCCCGCCGGGCCCCCGGCTGGGCAACCTGGTGGTCGAGGTCAGCAACCTGTCCAAGGGATTCGGCGACCGGCTGCTGTACGACGACCTGTCCTTCTCGCTGCCGCGAAATGGCATCGTCGGCGTCATCGGCCCGAACGGCGTCGGCAAGACCACCCTGTTCAGGATGATCGTCGGAGACGAGAAGCCGGACAGTGGCTCGATCAAGGTGGGAGAGACCGTCACGATCTCCTACGCCGACCAGAACCGGGCAGGCATCGACCCGAAGAAGAACGTCTGGGAGGCGATCTCCGACGGCGAGACGTTCATCCGGGTCGGCAACGTGGAGATCCCGAGCCGCGCCTACGTCGCCGCGTTCGGCTTCAAGGGCGCCGACCAGCAAAAGCCAGCCGGCATCATGTCCGGTGGCGAGCGCAACCGGATGAACCTCGCGCTCACCCTCAAGCAGGGCGGCAACCTGCTGCTGCTCGACGAGCCGACCAACGACCTCGACGTCGAGACGCTGGCCTCGCTGGAGAACGCCTTGCTTGAGTTCCCTGGCTGCGCCGTGATCACCAGCCACGACCGGTGGTTCCTCGACCGAGTGGCGACCCACATCCTGGCCTGGGAAGGCGGGGCTAACTGGTTCTGGTTCGAGGGCAACTTCGAGTCCTACGAGAAGAACAAGGTCGAGCGCCTCGGCCCTGAGGCGACCCGTCCGCACCGCGTCACCTACCGCAAGCTCACCCGGGGCTGACCGGACCTCGCTTGCCCCGGCGGGCGCCTGCCGGGGCAAGCACTGCCGCGATGCCTGACAATAGACAGGTGAGTCAGCAGCGGAAGCCGAAAGAGCCTAAAGTGCCCCAAGGTCGGAAGGGGCCAGCGGAGTCACCGGCTTTCCGCTCGGGCTTCGCCTGCCTCACCGGCAGGCCCAACGTCGGCAAGTCCACCCTGACGAACGCCCTCGTCGGCGCGAAGGTGGCGATCACCAGTGACCGGCCGCAGACGACCCGGCGGGTGATCCGCGGCGTGGTGCACCGCCCGGACGCGCAGCTCATCATCGTGGACACTCCGGGGCTGCACCGCCCGCGCACGCTGCTGGGAGAGCGGCTCGACAGCCTGGTCCGCTCCACGCTCACCGAGGTCGACGTCATCGGCTTCTGCATCCCGGCCGGGGACCCGATCGGGCCAGGGGACAAGTACCTTGCCCGCGAGCTGGCCAACGTCAAGGGCACCCCGGTCGTCGCCATCGTCACCAAGACCGACGCGGTCGGCCAGGAAACGGTGGCCGAGCAGCTTCTTGCCGTCGCCAAGCTCGGCGACTGGGCGGACATCATCCCCGTCTCGGCTAGCAGCGGCTATCAGCTTGATGAACTGGCGGAAGTCCTCATCGGCCACCTGCCGGAGGGGCCACCGCTCTATCCGGACGGCGAGCTGACTGACGAGCCCGAGCAGGTGATGGTGGCCGAGCTGATCCGCGAGGCCGCGCTCGACGGGGTCCGCGACGAGCTGCCGCACTCGATCGCGGTCGTCGTCGAGGAGATGGGCCTGCGCGCGGGCAGCGATGACCTGACCGACGTCTTCGCCGAGCTGTACGTCGAGCGCCAGAGCCAGAAGGCGATCGTCATCGGCACCGGCGGTGCCCGGCTCAAGCAGGTCGGAACGCGGGCCCGCAAGCAGATCGAGGCGCTGCTCGGCACCCGCGTCTACCTCGACCTGCACGTCAAGATCGCCAAGGAGTGGCAGCGCGATCCCAAGCAGCTGCGCCGCCTGGGCTTCTACGACTGAGCCGTTACGCTGAGCTCCACCTCTCGCAGCGGCTCACCGGACACGGCGAAGCCAAGCTCCTCGTTGATGGCGATCATGTGTGAGTTGGACATCGCGTTATAGGTCACGATCCACCGCACGCGCGGCTCCGCCTCGGCCAGCCACCCGAGCATCGCCGCCTTGACCAGCAGGCCGAGCCGGTGCCCGCGGTGCGGCCTGGCGACGACGGTGTTGCTCTGGAAGCCCCAGTCGGGCGCGTCGGGGAAGACGCCAAGCTCGCTCAGCGCGACCATCTCGCCGGTGGCGTCACAGATCGCCGCCACCTGGTAGGGGCGGGCGCCCACTGCCTCGATCCAGCCATCCTTGCGATCTCGCACCCGCTGCTCGGTCCAGATCTCCGGCTCCGCGCCTGGCATGCTTGGCGCGTCGTTCATGGCGTTCTCCATCGCCACCACCCCCTTGAGGTACTCCTCGGGGGTGCGGCCAAGCCAGCTAACCAGCGAGTACCCGGCCGCCGCGGCGGCGGCCCCGTCCTGGCAGCGGGCGGCGTGCCCGGCCGGGACTCGCGCGACGTCAAGTACCCGCCGCAGCTCGGCCAGGCCGATGGTCGCCCCGGCGCCGCGGGCGAACGCCTCTCCCGCCGATCCTTCGATGACGCTGCCGTCCAGCCGCGATCGGCCGCTGGCCGCGACCCGCTCCGCTGCGTGCCGCAGCAGCGCCGTTCCCAGCCCCTGCCTTCGCGCCGCCGGGAGCACGAAAAGATCCAGCCGGGCTGAGTCCAGGTTGTCCAGGTCGGGCAGCTGAAGGCAGTACCCGCCGGCCACGCCGCCCGGCACGTCGCCTGGGGTCCGCCACAGCTCAACCGGGCCTCGCACCGGCGGGCCGAGCGTCACGCGCAGCTTGAGTACCCGGGCGGACCACGGCGGCGAGGTCGGGTCGTCCACGGCGAGCGACGCCAGCTGCGCTCCGACGAACGCGCGGACGGTGCTGGTGTCGGCCGGGTCTATGCGGCTGATGGCGGGCATTGCGCTCACTCGGCCTCCGTGAGGGAAAGCTCGTACCACTGCCAGAACGGCTCAAGCGGCTGGAAGCCCAGCGTCTCGTTGACCGCGATCATGTGCTGGTTGGAGTCGGCGTTCCCGGTCTCGATCCGGTTCAGGTCCGGCTCGGCCTCGGCCAGCCACTGCAACATCGCTGCCTTGACCAGCAGGCCGAGCCGGTGACCGCGGTGCGGCCTGGTGACCGCGGTGAGTCCCTGATGGCCCCACTCGGGGTCGTCCGGGTCGACCTCGAGCTGGGTCAGCGCGGCCATCTCACCGGTGGCGTCGCAGATCGCCGCCACCGAGTAGCCGCGCGTTCCCATCCGGATCAGGGAGGAGTCGGCGCGCTCCCGCACTCGCTCGGCATCCCAGATCGTGTCCTGCTCGGTGTCCTCGCGCGGGGCGTCGTTCATCGCGTTCAGCAGGCAGGCGACGCCGTTCAGGTGCTCCTCGGGGGTCTGGCCCGCCCAGGAGGCCAGCGAGTACCCCGCCGCCGCCTCGGTCGTCGCCTCCCTGATGGTGGCGAGCAGCCCCGGCGGCATGGTGCGCAGGTCGAGCACCCGCCTGGCCTCGAGGATGCCCGGCCTCGCGCCCGCGCCGCGCAGGAACTCATCCAGCGCGGTACCCGGCCGGGCCATGGTCGAGATGCTCGTCCGGCCGTGGTGGCGTGCCCGGACCAGCGCGTGCCGCAGCAGCTCCTGCCTGACGGCAGCCCCGGCCGGCGTCGGCCGGGCCACCAGGATGAGCCGCGCCAGGTGAAGATTCTCCCGGTCGGGCAGCTCAAGCCAGTAGAAGCCGTCCGCAGTGTACCAGGACTCGCAGGGGAAGGCGTCAAAGCCCTCCGCCAGGAAGACGCGCAGCACCCGCGCTGTCTTTGGCGGCCCGAACGGGTCTTCCTCTTGCTTCGCCGCCGCCTGCACCGCGGTGCAGGCGGCAAGCGTGGCCGCGTCATCGGGGTCCACTCGAAGGATGCGCACGCCTACCAGCCAACACCGAACGCTAGCGGAAGGCGACTGATTTTCCGGCCGGCCGGGGCGGGCGGACGGCAGTTGCTGATCCACTCCCGCTATGCGCGGTGATAGGTACATAATTGACCCCGATTAGAGAGGTAATGCCGTGATCATAATCTGGGGTCTGCGGGTCGTGTGGAGCACGATCGCGACCGGCGTATTTCACTGCCGCAAGTGCGGCGGCGACCGTAACTACCGGCACCGCAGCGGCCGCCGGTTCTTCACCCTGTTCTTCATTCCGATCATCCCGCTGAACAAGGTCGGCGAGCATGTGCGGTGCGAGACCTGCAAGACGCGATATGTGACCGAGGTGCTCAAGGCGCCCACCGTCGCCGCGATGCAGGCCGCGGTCACCGACGGCGTGCGGGGAATGGTCGTCGCCATGCTGCTGGCCGGAGACCCCGGCAACGTGGCCGCGCGGGGCAAGGCGATCATGGTCGTCACCGGCGCGGGGGTGACGGGCTACGACGAGGCGGCCCTGGTGGCCGACCTGGCCAGGCCAGCAGCGGACTGGCGGCCCTCGATCGGCGCCTTCGGCGGCCAGCTGCAGCCGGTTGCCAAGGAATGGCACCTGGCCGAGATGATCCGCCTGGGCCTCATCGACGGCCCGCTGACCGACGACGAGCGCAACACGGTGATCGCCATTGCCTCGGACCTTGGCATGACGCCGGCCCAGGCCTATGGCGTGATCAGCCTCACCGAGCAGACCGGGGCGGGCGAGCCCGGGGCCTGAGCGCCACCCTGGCGGTGCCCGTCCGGTAGGCGGGCACCGCCAGGGCGTGTATAGTCGGTTCCGCTATGTCGTGCGAGCTGCTCCTCCTTAGCAGCCGCGGCGGGGGCCGATAGAGGCTGGCTCCCTCGTCGCGGGTTCTTGCCCTGTCCGCTGGCCACGCCCGGAGTCAAGAGCAGCAATCGCGCTAGAGGAACCCGCAATGTCGCAGCATGATCAGGCCCACCGTCCCGTAGCTCCCATCGTCCCTACGCCGAGCGGCATGCCGTGCCGCCGGTACGTGCCATTCAAGGCGGTCGACCTGCCCGACCGGACCTGGCCGGCCAAGATGATGACGAAGGCCCCTCGCTGGCTGTCAACCGACCTGCGAGACGGCAACCAGTCGCTCATCGACCCCATGTCGCCCTCGCGCAAGCGGGCCATGTTCGAGATGCTCGTCAAGATGGGCTACAAGGAGATCGAGGTCGGGTTCCCGAGCGCGAGCCAGACCGACTTCGACTTCGTCCGTGAGCTCATCGAGGGCGACAAGATCCCGCAGGACGTCCGGATCTCCGTGCTGACCCAGGCGCGCAAGGACCTGATCGAGCGCACCGTGGCGTCGCTGGCCGGGGCGCAGCGGGCCACCGTGCACCTGTACAACGCGACCGCGCCGGTCTTCCGCAAGGTCGTCTTCAGGAACACCAGGGAAGAGACGAAGGCCCTGGCGGTCGAGGGTACCCGGCACGTCATGAAGTACGCCGAGCAGTACCTGGGCGACTGTGACTTCGGCTACGAGTACTCGCCCGAGATCTTCATGGACACCGAGCTGGACTTCGCGCTGGAGATCTGCGAGGCGGTCATGGACGTATGGCAGCCAGGGCCGGGCCGGGAGATCATCCTCAACCTGCCCTGCACCGTGGAGCGCTCGACGCCGAACGTCTACGCGGACCAGATCGAGTGGATGAGCCGCAACCTGAGCCGGCGCGAGCACATCTGCCTATCGGTCCACACCCACAACGACCGAGGCACCGCCGTCGCCGACGCCGAGCTCGCGGTGCTGGCCGGCGCGGACCGCATCGAGGGATGCCTGTTCGGCAACGGCGAGCGGACCGGCAATGTGTGCCTGGTCACCCTGGGCCTGAACCTGTTCGCCATGGGCATCGACCCGATGATCGACTTCTCCCACATTGACGAGATCCGCCGCACCGTCGAGTACTGCAACCAGCTGCCGGTGCACCCGCGCCACCCGTACGCGGGCGAGCTGGTCTACACTGCCTTCTCCGGATCGCACCAGGACGCGATCAAGAAGGGCTTCGAGGCACTCGAGGCCGAGGTGGCGGCGGCGGGCGACACCCCGGAAGAGCACGTCTGGGACCTGCCCTACCTGCCGATCGACCCGCACGACGTGGGCCGCTCCTACGAGGCGGTCATCCGGGTCAACTCGCAGTCGGGCAAGGGCGGCGTCGCCTACGTGCTGAAGAGCGCGCACTCGCTGGACCTGCCGCGTCGGCTGCAGATCGAGTTCTCCAGGGTCATTCAGCGGCACACCGACGAGGAGGGCGGCGAGGTCACACCGGGCGAGATCTGGGCGGCGTTCAGCGAGACGTACCTGGCCCCTGGATCTGTCGTCCTCAATGATCACCAGTCGTCGTCGGTCGTCGACGGCAAGCACCGGCTGGCGGCGGAGATCTCCGTCGATGGCGTCGCCCAGGAGGTCGAGGGGATGGGCAATGGCCCGATCTCGGCGTTCTGCGCCGCGCTGGCCTCGGTCGGCGTCGAGGTCCGGGTGCTGGACTACGCGGAGCACGCGCTCACCGAGGGGACCGACGCGCAGGCCGCGTCCTACGTCGAGACCGCGATCGGCGGCCAGACCTACTGGGGCGTCGGGATCGACACCAACACGGCTACCGCCTCGATGCGGGCGATCTTGTCCGCAGTGAACCGGTCCCGCCGGTAGGGAGGTAGCAGGACTCTCTAGGCCGAACGGGCAGTAGCCACGGATCGTTATGCCCGTTCGGCCTGGATGTTTGGTGGTGCTGCCCGACTATCGTCGTCCGCCGCGAGGTCCTGCGGTCCGGTGGCTGTCGCGGGCCCTGGTCCCTGCTCCTGCCCTGACCGGCCACCGCCTGGCTGGAAACCGCCTGGCTGAACACCGCCTGGCTGAACACCGCCTGGCTGAACACCGCCTGGCTGAACACCGCCCGGCTGAACACCGCCCGGCTGCGCCGCGCGCTCCCGGAACCGCCGCAGCCGGGAGCGGCCGATCATGGCTGCCGCCGCGGCGGCGGCCAGCGCGTCGCAGACGACGTTAAGCGCCCTAACCAGGAGGGCCACCGTGAGGGCGACCGTCCACGTGGTCTGCGTGGCCAGGACCGCCACCAGGGCCAGGTCCCGCACGCCCGCGCCCACCGGGACGAACACCGCCACCGAGCCCACGCACCACGACAGCGCGAACGCTCCGATAGACAGCAGCACCGTGCTTGGCCCGCCCCCCGCGAGCTGGCGCATCACCACATAGGTCGACAGCCCCCAGAACACCCAGTTGGCTGCCGCCCACGCCAGCGTACGGGCCAGGCCCGGCCAGCTTACGCCGCGCACCTCCTGCGTGGGCTGATGCATGAGGCGCAGCAGCAGGCGCAGCATCCGGTTCAGCACCGGCGGGCTCAGCAAGACCATCCCGATCGGGATCACTGGCAGCACCCACCAGTACCTGGCCAGGGAACCGGACGCCGCGAACGGCAGCGTCGCCGCCGCGACGAGCGCACTCGAGCAGGTCAGCACGCCCCGGGCGACCACCACCGACATGCCTGACCGGCTGCGGGGGACATCGTAGTCGGCGGCGAGCTCGGCCTGCGCGACCAGCGCCCATATGCTGCCAGGAAGGTACTTGGCCAGCTGGCCGATGAACATGATCCGGTAGGTGTCGGCGAACGAGAGCCGCGACCCGAGGTCAGCAAGCAGCTCGCGCCAGAGCATCATGCCCAGCAGTTCCCCGACCAGCATGACGGCCAGCGCCAGCAGGCCGGCCGAGACTGACAGCTGCCGCACGTGCTGCCACAGCGCCCCGCCTTGATCCGCCAGGGCCGCCGCCAGCAGCACGAGGACCGCGGCCAGGAAGCCGATCCGGACAACCTTTAGCTGCATGATGCGCACAAGCACGGTGAGTATCCGTGCTACCACAGGGCCACGGTCCGAGGCGGGGTTGACTGACTGCGGTCGTGACATTCCTGCGAGGCTACCCGCAGGGGCCGACGGACCCCAGTGGTGCTAACTGAACCCTAACAGGCCCGCGTTCCGCCGCTGGCCGAGCCGTCACCGGTGCGGGGCGGGACTGGCTGGGTCCGGGGCGGATGCCTGGTCGAGCGAGCCGAGGACGCTAGCGGGCTCCTCGTCCGCGTCGTCCGCACCGGCCGGGATGACACGCCCTTTGCGGCTCGTCATCGCGAGGCCTGCCAGCATGAGGTCGCCGACTATCGTGACGGCGCGCCAGACGATGGTGATGGCGTACGCCGCCGCGTAGGTCATGCCGTGCGGGCGCATCAGGAGCGGAATCAGCACGACCTCACGGACACCTCCGCCCGCCGGGGCCGGGATGAAGAGGAAGCCGAGCGCCCAGCTGAGCGCGTACGCCCCGACCGCCAGTGGGTAGCCCGAGGCGGGGAAGCCGACCCGGGTGGCGAGCAGCCACACGGCCAGCCCGTAAAGCAGCCAGGAGACGACCGACCAGGCGACCGCCACGGCGATCACCCTGCCGGTCAGCGGCTGCTCAAGCGGGGGGCGCCGGCCCAGCCTGAACGCGCGGGCCAGCAGGTAGTTAAGCACCTTCGGGTGCAGGCAGACCAGGAAGACCGGGATCGCGGCGGCGAACCACAGGTACGCCGAGGACCCGCCGGACAGCGGGAGGAAGACCGCCGCCGCCAGGAACGCCCCTAGCACCGACACGCCCATGTTGACCAGGCTCGCGGCCCCGCTGCGTGAACGGGGCACGTTGTAGGAGGTGCCCATCTCCATCTGCGCGAGGACCGGCCAGACCGAGCCGGGCAGGTACTTGCCGAGCTGTCCTACGAACAGGACGCGGGACGCCGCGCCGAACGGCAGCGGCGATCCCAGCCCCGCCAGGAGCACGCGCCACGTCCACATGGAGGCGCAGCACCCCAGCAGGTCGATCACGAGCGAGGCAAGCGCCATGGGCAGCCCGATACGGGCCAGGTCCGGGCCGATCTCGTGCCAGTCGGAGACGATGGCCCAGATGCCCAGGGTGACCACGGCCACCACGAACCCGTAGCGCACGAGTCGGCTGCCAATGATGCGACTGAGAAGGGCCATGTAATCTGTAGCCTAACGTTCGCTCACGGTCAGAAGACGGGCCGGTGGACTCCGTGTCCGCCCGAGTGACGCCGTTGCGGCAGGCAGTACCACAACAGGCGACGCCGTTGCGGCAGGCAGTGCCGCAACAAGCGCCGAGATAACAAGTCGCTCAACGAGACGGCCGGTACCTGCGACACCTCGTATCATACGAGAGTCTAGGGACCGTGACAGGTCGTCCCAAGCTTCCTGGGCCAGACTTGCTGAGTCGATTATCCCGTAGGAGCTTGCTGATGACCGCTGGACCGGGCCTGGACTGGGCGGCCTTGCTGTCACCGACGGCCTGGCCGCGCTATGACATGAGGCACATCCGCCTGGGGAGTGGCCTAGGAGCAGGGACTCGGGGCTTGTCGCCCTGGGTGGCCTCGATGGGTAGTCAATGAGGCTGGGTCCCATATTGTTGCTGGATCTATGGCGATGGGTTGTTGCCGGTGACCGTTGAAAGCAAGACGACGACGCCTGAGCGAAGCGGCGGCGGCGATGAGGAGAAAAGCACCAGGTCCGCGAGACGGCGCTGGTCGAGGAACAAGACCGCGGTCGCCGCCCTGACGGCCTTCTTCGCCCTGATGTACTCCGTGTTCTCGGCCACGATGTTCTACACGGCCCGTACGGCGGTCTACGACCTGGGCATCTTCTACCAGGGCATCAAGTCGTACTCGGAGTTCAAGCCGGGTTACTCGATCGCCAAGGGCGTGCACAACTTCGGAATTGCCAACTTCTCTGTCCTCGGCGACCACTTCTCGCCGATCGACGCGCTCCTCGCCCCGCTGATGTGGATCTACAACAGCCCGGTCGACCTGCTGGTCGCGCAGGCGGTGCTGTTCGCGCTGGCGATCCCGTGGATCTGGTCGTTCACCAACACGGCGCTCGGCGGCGGGCGCAAGGGCAAGATCGGCGCCTACTGCGTGTCCGCCGCGTACGGCATGAGCTGGCCGATCGCCGGCGCCGCCGCCTTCAACTTCCACGAGGTCGCGTGGGCGCCGATGCTGACTGCGATCATCTTCGAGCGGCTGCAGAAGGGCAAGGTCAAGACCGCGATCGTTGCCATCTTCTTCCTGCTCATGGTCAAGGAGGACATGGGCTTCTTCCTGGCCGGGATCGGGGCGGGCCTGATCGTCACCCGCCGGCTCGGGATCCCGCGCCAGCGGCTCACCGGCCTGATCTTCGTGGTGGTCGGCATCATCTACACCGCCTGCGCGGTGTACATCTTCATCCCGGCGATGGGCGGCCGCGCGGATTACTACTGGGCCTACCAGTCGCTCGGCCCGAACGCCCCGTCCGCGATCAAGCACATCCTCGGCGCCCCGTTCTACGCGGTCAAGCAGCTCGTCACGCCCCGGGCCAAGCTGCACACGGAGCTTGAGCTGTTCGCGCCGTTCTTGTTCCTTTCGCTGCTGTCCCCGTACACGTGGCCGGCCATCCCGCTGATCCTCGAGCGGTTCCTGGCGAGCAAGTTCCCCAACTGGTGGACCAACACGTTCCACTACAACGCCTACCTGATCGTGCCGATCGCGCTCGGCGGGGTGGACGGTGCCATCCGGGCGAGCAAGTGGATCACCTGGGGCTGGCGGTCCACGACCCGGCTGGGCACGGGGGCGCGCAAGACGGCTGACTGGTGGGCGGACAAGCTGCCCACGGCCATCTGCGCGGCGTTCCTGGCGACGGCGCTCGCGTTCCTGCCGTTCTTCGCCTTCTGGCAGATGTTCAGCCCGTCGTTCTACCATCGCAACTCGACGGCCACGGCCGAGGCGTACGCGTCCTCGCTCGTCCCGTCCGGCGTGGTCGTGGCGACCTCGGGCAACGTCGGCCCGTTCCTGCTGACCCGCGACACCGTCATCGTCTACGACAACGACGGCATGACCTCGCCCTACCAGCCATGGGTCGTCGGCAACGACGGCGCGCAGGGAGAGTTCGGATTCACCTGCCAGACGTCAGAGGCGGCGCAGTACCAGGACCTGATCGCCCACGGGTACGTGATCGTCTGGCACGACAAGTCGACCGGGTTCTTCGTGGCCCACGCGCCGAACGTCTCTTCCGCCCACCCCGACGGCACCCCGATTCTCAGCGGCATCCCCGCTTACTCGGCGCTGCCGGGCTCGCATCAGATGTGCGGATAGGGCTGAACCTGGAGGCAGGGCACTTCACCGGTCGGCGAGAATGGGCACATGCAGGCTTACCGGGATGACGGCGTCGTGCTGCGGACCACCAAGCTGGGTGAGGCGGACCGGATTATCACGCTTTTGACCAGGCAGAACGGCCGGGTCCGTGCGGTCGCCAAGGGAATACGCCGGACCAAGTCCCGGTTCGGCGCCCGGCTGGAGCCGTTCACGCACGTCGACCTGATGGTCCACCCGGGCCGGTCGCTTGACGTGATCTCCCAGGCTGAGGCCATCCGGGCGTACGGGCCCGCGCTGGCGGCTGACTACCCGAAGTACACGGCCGGCGCGGCCATGCTCGAGACCGCCGAGCGGCTGACCCCGGTGGAGAAGGAGCCGGCCATCCGGCAGTTCCTGCTGCTCATCGGAGGCCTGCGCGCCCTCGGGGAGTCCCTCGGCCAGGACCTTGACGAGGGTGCGGAGGCCGCTGGCGAGGGTGCAGAGGCGCCCGGCGTGGGTGCGGAGGCGCCCGGCGGCATCGAGTCAGACGGGGTCCTTGACGCCGGCGGGCAGGAGCGCGACCCGCGGCTTGTCCTCGACGCGTACTTCCTGCGGTCGCTGGCGGTCGCCGGGTACGCGCCGGCCCTGGAGGAGTGCGCCCGATGCGGCCGGCCTGGTGGCCCGGGCGCTGGCGGAGCGAGGCTGACGGCCTTCGCGGTCGGCGCGGGCGGCATGGTCTGCGAGCAGTGCCGGCTGGCCGGCGCCACCGCACCGAGCCAGCAGACGGTCGCGCTGATGATCGCGCTGCTGCGAGGCGACTGGGCCGCCGCCATGCGGAGCGAGCGGCGGCACCGGGTAGAGTGCAGTGGCCTGGTGGCTGCCTATTTGCAGTGGCACCTGGAGCACTCGATCCGGTCGTTGCGTCATGTGGAGCGAGCTTGAGTAAGTCCCCCCGCCAGTCCGGGCCCATTCGTCCGCCGTACCCGCACCCGAGCGGAGCACGGCCACCGGCGATCCCGTCCGATCTCGTGCCCCGGCACGTCGCCATCGTCATGGACGGCGACGGGCGCTGGGCCAAGGAGCGCGGCCTGCCCAGGACCGAGGGCCACAAGCAGGGCGAGAGCTCCCTGATGGACGTCCTCATGGGCTGCATCGACCTTGGCATCGAGTACATCTCCGCCTACGCCTTCTCGACGGAGAACTGGAAGCGCCATCCGGACGAGGTTCGCTTCCTCATGGGCTTCAACCGGGACGTCATCCACCGCCGCCGCGACGAGCTGGCCTCGATGGGCGTCCGCATCCGGTGGGCCGGCCGGCGGCCCCGGCTGTGGCGCAGCGTCATCGCCGAGCTCGAGGACGCCGAGCAACTGTCGGCCGGCAACACGCTGCTGACCCTCCAGTTCTGTTGCAACTACGGCGGGCGCTCCGAGATCGCCGACGCGGCCGCCGCGATCGCGGCCGAGGTGGCGGCGGGCAAGATCCGCCCGGACAAGATCGACGAGAAGCTGTTCGCGCGCTACCTCGACGAGCCGGACATCCCGGACGTCGACTTGTGGATCCGCTCATCAGGCGAGCAGCGACTGTCGAACTTCCTGCTCTGGCAGTCGGCCTATGCCGAGCTGGTATTCCTTGACACGCTATGGCCCGATTTCGATCGCCGGCACCTGTGGCATGCCTGCGAGATATACGCGAACCGGGAGCGCCGATATGGCGGCGCCACGCCGAATAACATGGCGGGTGTCGTGGCCGATTACGCCCAGGCTGTCCCTAATTACGTCACTGAATCTGACGGTGAAGAACAAGAAATGATCACCGAACAATAACGAGGTGGTTGCGCTCCCCCCGGTAATGCGCTTAGCTAGTGTGGCTGCGTCGTGCTGATGTAGCCGCCACCTAGGGCGGTGCCGGTGCGCCATGATTGTGCGCAGCCGCGGATGAATGCAATCCCGCGACGGAGGAACTGTTCGGGGGTTAAGATGCGCGGTGCTGTCGCGCTCATCATCGGAGGCGGACTGCTGCTCGGGGGGACGCTGCCCGCGTCGGACCGGGCCCTGGCCCAGCCGGCTGGACCGGCGCCCGGGCCAGCCGGGCCAGCGAGCACGGGGGGCACAGGGAGCACGACGGGCACCCGCGCCGTGGTCTACGACGGGTATGAGGTCAGCGTCCCGGCCAGCTGGCCGGTGTACCGGCTTGACCAGGAACCACAGCAGTGCGTCAGGTACGACAGGCACGCGGTGTACCTCGGCGTGCCCGCCGCCAACCAGCACTGCCCGGCCTGGCTCATCGGCCGGACCGAGACCGTGAGCATCGTGCCGTCGGCGACCGACGGCCCGTCAGCGGGTACCGAGCTCTTCAGCTCGTCGGCCGAGACCCTGTCGCGGCCGCAAGGGGTCGTCATGCAAGACTCCAGTGACCAGGTGCTCCAGGTCATGCCGGTGGCGGACAAGAGCGTCACGGTGACGGCGACCTACGGAAGCGACCTGCCGCTGGCCAAGCAGCTGCTGGCCACGCTGCGGCCCGCGCCGCCTGGGGCGGCGTGGACTCCCGCGAGCCCGGTGCCCGCGAGTTCGGGATCCACCAGTTCGGGGCCTGGGAGTTCGGGGCCTGGGAGTTCACTGCCCGCGAGTCCAGGGTCCGCGCCCGCGAGCCCGGTGGAGGCCACCTCCGCCAGCCCGGTGACGACTGCGCCCGCGGGTGCGGTGCCGGCGGGTGCAGTCCCGGCGGGTGCAGTCCCGGCAAGTACAGGGTCGCAAAACGCAGGACCGGCGAGCATGCTGGCGGCCGCTCCCGCGCCCGGCGGCTCGGTCGCCGCGGCGGTCAGCGTGCCCCCCGTTAGCGGTGCCGGGTTCACCCAGGCGCCGCCGCAGGGGGGACCCGGGGAGCTGAAGGTGTCCGCGTCCCCGCCCGGTACGCCCACGCCGTGGCCGACGCAGGTCGCGCGGCGCGCGCCGAAACGGGCCAAGCGCAACATCAGGCCGGAGTTCGGCTTCGACACCTGCGCCGTGCCCTCGCAGGCCGCCCTGCGCGCGTGGCGCCGGCGTTTTGCCGTGGTCGCCGTCTACATCGGCGGCGTGAATGCCGCCTGCTACCACGGCAACCTGACCGCGTCCTGGATTCACCGGGCAGTGCACTTGGGCTGGTCCATGCTGCCGACCTACGTCGGGCCGCAGGCCCCCTGCTACGGCTACGGGATGCTGATCAGGCCAGGCGCGGCCGCGAGCGAGGGCAGGGCCGCCGCGCAGAACGCCGCGTGGGATGCCTGGCGGCTGGGCCTGCCGGCAGGGTCACCCATCTACTACGACATGGAGGCCTACAGCTGGCGGTCCAAGTCCTGCACCACGGCGGTCATCGACTTCCTCGGGGCCTGGACCCGCGAGATCAACGCCAAGGGCTACACCTCGGGCGTCTACTCCAGCATGGACGCGTGCATCTGGGACCTGCAGTGGTCACCCCTGGCCCGCAGGAGCAGCTACCGGCCGCCGCAGGCGCTCTGGTACGCCATGTGGGACGGCAGGTACGAGGTCAACGACGGAAGGCTGCGCTGGCCGCATGGCCAGCGGTCCAAGCAGTACATCGGCCCGCACAACCTCAATGTCGGCGGCATCACGCTGAACATCGATACCGACTACGTCGACGGCCCCACCGCTCGCTAAACCGAGAGGTCAGGCTGGAGGAGACAGTTGGTTAACTGGTTCGCGTAACGGAGTTTCGGCTCGTAAGCTATGGCTCCGTTACACCGATCGCGCACTGTCGCTCGAACCAAGCAGCGTCGACCCAGCCAAGCAGTGTCGACCCAACACAGCGCGCCCGCCGACCGCCAGCCGGATGGAGAGCCCGAGATGGCCATACGTAGTGAACGCCTGGACGCCGTCGTCAACCTGAGCAAGCGGCGGGGCTTCGTCTACCCGTCGAGCGAGATCTATGGCGGGCTGAGAGCGGCCTGGGACTACGGCCCGCTCGGTGTCGAGCTGAAGAACAACATCAAGCGTCAGTGGTGGCGCTACATGGTCCAGGAGCGAGACGACATCGTCGGGCTCGACTCCTCGGTCATCCTCGCCCCCGAGGTGTGGGTAGCCAGCGGCCACCTCACCCACTTCACCGACCCGCTGACCGAGTGCCAGGCGTGCCACAAGCGGTTCCGTGCCGACCACCTCATCGAGGCCTACGAGGAGAAGCACGGCCACGAGCCGGAGCACGGCCTGGCCGACCTTACCTGCCCGAACTGCGGCAACAAGGGCACGTTTACTGAGCCGCGCCAGTTCAACGGCATGCTCAGCACTCACCTTGGCCCGGTCGAGGACTCCACCGGCCTCGCCTACCTGCGCCCGGAGACCGCGCAGGGCATCTTCGTCAATTACAAGAACGTGCTTGGCACGAGCAGGAAGAAGGTCCCGTTCGGAATCGGGCAAATAGGAAAGTCCTTCCGCAATGAGATTACCCCGGGCAACTTCATCTTCAGGACCCGCGAGTTCGAGCAGATGGAAATGGAATTCTTCGTCAAGCCAGGCAGTGACGAGGAATGGCATCAGTACTGGATCGACCAGCGCTTCGCGTGGTATGTCGACCTGGGGATCAAGAAGGACAACCTGCGGCTTTATGAGCACCCGGCGGAGAAGCGCTCGCATTACTCGAAGCGGACCGTCGACATCGAGTACCGCTTCGACTTCGTCGGCTCGGAGTGGGGTGAGCTTGAGGGCGTCGCCAACCGGACGGACTACGACCTGTCCACGCACCAGGCATCGTCCAAGGTCGACCTGACCTACCTGGACCAGGAATCAGGCGAGCGGTTCATCCCGTACGTCATCGAGCCCGCGGCCGGGGTCGACCGTGGCGCCCTGACCTTCCTCATGGACGCCTTCGCCGAGGATGAGGCCCCCAACGCGAAGGGCGACCTGGAGAAGCGCACCGTCCTGCGCCTCGACCGCCGCCTGGCCCCGGTCAAGGTCGCCGTGCTGCCACTGAGCCGTAACGCGGACCTGTCGCCGAAGGCGCGGGACATCGCCGCGATGCTCCGCAAGCGGTGGACGACCGAATTCGACGACGCCAGCGCGATCGGCCGGCGGTACCGTCGCCAGGACGAGATCGGCACGCCGTTCTGCGTCACGGTCGATTTCGACACCCTTAACGATCAGGCGGTCACGGTCCGCGAGCGCGACTCGATGAAGCAGGAGCGCATCGGCATCGACGCGCTAGTCCACTACCTGTCGGACCTGCTCCCCTCGTACTAGCGGCCGCTCCGTCGCCGGTCGCACGCAGCGCGTCGCGACGGCCCGCCGCACGCGCCGCGTGCGGCGGGCCGCTGCCTTATGGCCGTCGCTAGCCCCGCGAAGTCGCGCTGCGCGCACTAGCTCCCGATGCACCAGCACCCCCCGCAGCAACGCCCGGTGCAGCAACGGCCCGGTGCAGCACCCATGTGTCACGGCTGCGGTCGAGCGTTGCCCGCGGTGCGTCATTGCTGTTGCCTGGGCAGCAGCTCTGCGTCATTGCTGTCGCCGGGGCAGGCGAGGATGCGCGGGGCAGGCGAGAGTTGGGTCCCGGGACTAGCGAGCGAGGAGGGCGGACAGGATTGCGTCCAGCGTTGCCGCGCTGGCTGATCCCGATCCAGTGGCAGAACGGCCGGGCCCGACTCGTCCCCCGTTCGCCGAGCGCGTGACCGGCTGACTCGGGGTCACGTGGGCGGCTCGGTCGTAGATGTCGGCCGCTGCCCCGTGGAATCCGGTGGGAAGCCCGGCTCCGGCCATCGAGGCGGCGATCTCCTCCATCTCGCCGATCCAGCGCCATCCCTTGAGCGCGGCCGCCATCGCGGCCGCCTCGGACTGGTCGGCCAGCTTGGGCTGGGACAGCCCCCACTCCGTGAGCAGCAGTCGCTCGACCCCCTCGGCGCGGGCCAGTGCCCGCACCGCGAGCAGCAGGGCCGATGTGCCCTTCGTCCACGCGGCGTAGGCCATCTTCACCGACGACGCGGCGAACGGTGGCCCTTCGGCGATCCGTGTCTCCAGTGCTGACCGGCGAAACAGGGCCTGCACCTCGGGAGCGCGCTTGCCTGACAAGTACAGGCGGGTAAGCCCGGCCACCTCGGGCGGCGGACCGATGATGCCGCCGTCGACGTAGCTGGCCCCGCTCGCCTCCACGGTGGCCGCGACCTGCCGGGCGGTCGCGACCGAAACGGCATTGGCATCCACGTACAGGCCCTGATATCCGTGCGCGGCGACGAGGTGAGCCACGTCCAGCGCGACGTGCGGCGGGCAGATCGACAAGATCACCGAACTGCGCGCGAGCAGCGCGGTCAGGCCGACGCCTTCCAGGCCCGCGCCGAGCGCGCGGCCGGTAGTGGCCCGGCTGCGGCCTTCAGGGTCCCATTGGACCGTGTGGCCAACCGAGACTAGGCAGCCGCCGACGGCGGCCCCCATCTCACCCGGATGCAGCAACCCGATGGTGGCCATGCGTCCTCCTTGCATGCCCGGTGAACTCTGCCCATCCGCGGGCATGCCCCCGAGGCGGGAAGAGATTCCTCCCGGGGATAATTGTCACTATTCTGCCGTTGCCGGTCCTGAGCCCGTCCGGCCGGCCCGGCAAACGCGGCCAAATCGACACATCGCCGCCTGCCCGCTGGGCGACTGCTACGTTGTTCTCTGGCGGGCTGAGCGGCATCGGTGATGCATCCGTAGTTATAGGCAGCAACAATGCCGGAACCGCGGAGGGAGGTGCGGGCTCATGCGCGGTGCGACGAACCTGGCGCTGATCCTGGCCGTACCGGGCCTGGCGGCCGTCGCGTCGGCCTCCACCGCAGTGCCGGCCTCTGCTGTGCCGGCCTCCGTGCTGTCGGCCTCTGCGGTGCCAGTCGCGGGTGGCGCGCACGCGTCGGCTCGCCTGCTTGCGCTGGAGGGGCAGTTGCCAGGGCCGGTGGCCAACTGCCCGGACGGGCAAGGGGCGGCCCCGCCCGCGACCACCCCCTGGGCGCAACGGGCGCTGAGCTTTTCCAGCGTGTGGGGCCAGACCGAGGGCGCTGGGGTGACGGTCGCGGTCATCGACAGCGGAGTCGACGAGAACCCTCAGTTCGGTGACCGTGTCGCCGAAGGCCCTGACCTGGCCGCTAGCGCCGCCGCGATCCCGGCCGGCGCGGACTGCGTGGGACACGGGACAGCGGTGGCGAGCATCATCGCGGCCGCCCCGCAGCCCGGGGTCGCGTTCAGTGGGGTCGCACCGCAGGCGCGGGTGCTGTCGATCAAGATCACCAACTCCGAGACGATCCCCAGCGGGGTGACCGCGAGCGCGATCCGCGCGGCGGTCAGCCTCGGCGCCAATGTCATCAACCTGTCGCTGGCCGACGCGAACACGCCTGCGCTCCAGTCGGCGGTCCAGTTCGCGCAGGTGCACAACGTGGTCGTGGTGGCGGCAGCCGGCAACGACAACGCCAACGGGAGCAAGGGACCGTTCTACCCGGCGGCCTACCCAGGGGTGCTGTCCGTCGGCGCGGTCGGCCCGGACGGCGCGCTTGCGCAATTTTCTGACACCAGCACCCCGGTGACGGTCACCGCCCCTGGGGTCAACGTGACCAGCGCCTATCCCGGTAGCTTTCCGCACGCCTACTCACTGGAGGACAACGGCACCAGCTTCGCGACGGCCTTCGTCTCCGGAGTGGCGGCGCTGGTCCGGGCGGCTCATCCGGGCCTCAGCGCGTCGCAGGTGGTGACGCGGATCGCCGCGACCGCCGACGGCCGGGCCGGGCCGGGCACGGGCCAGGGGATGGTGAACCCAGTGCAGGCGGTGACGGCCGTGCTCCCTGAGGACAAGGCGGCCGGGATCGCCGACCGGCATGTGCTGGTTAACCGCCCGGCGCCGCCCGATATCCGGGCCAGGACAAACGCGCTGGCGATCACGGGCGGCGCGTTCGGGCTGGCGGTGGCGGCGATTGCCGCCGCGACCGTGATCCCGGCGGCCCGCCGGCGGCGCTGGCGCACCGGCAGCGGCTAGCGGCCTGGGTCTGAGCGGCAGCGGCTGGCGGCCTGGGTCTAGGAGTGCCGGGCGGTCTGCACCAGCCTGGTCCCGGCCCGCCGGTCGATCAGGTACCCCCGCCCGACGGGCAGTGCCGTCGCGCGCAAGCCGCCAAGCAGCGGTCCCTCGTCCTTGCTGCCCGACATGACCAGCCCGGGCGACCCCATCTCCCGGATCCGCTGGATCACCGGCTCGAACATCGCCCGCCCGGCGCCGCCGGACGCGCGCGCGAGCACGACGTGCAGGCCAATGTCCTGGGCCTGCGGCAGCAACTCAGACAGCGGCAGCAACGGGTTGACGGAGGTCGCCACCAGCTCGTAGTTGTCCACGATGACGAACAGCTCGGGGCCGGACCACGTTTTGGCGCGCAGCTGGCTCGGTGGCGCGTCCGCGGAAGGGAGCCGCTTGAGCAGCGCAGTCCGCGCCTCGTTCAGCACCGAGGATGCCGTTACCGAAGAGGTGGCGTAGCCGATCTGGTGCGGCAGCTCGGAGAAGTCGAGTAGTGAGCGCCGGTAGTCGATGAAGATAATCTTGGCCTGCTCATCGGTATAGGCGCTGGCGATGCCCGCGGACAGGACCCTGAGCAAGTTGGACTTGCCGCATTCGGTGTCGCCGAACACCATGAAGTGCGGGTCGGCGGCGAAGTCCACGCTGACCGGGGCGAGCGCATTCTCGTCGATCCCGAACGGCACCACGCTGCCCGAGGCGGGTGGCAGCGCGGCAGTCGGCAACTCGCCCGGCAGCATCCTGACGGCCGGTGCCCGCGCCCCGCCCCAGGCCTGGGCGACGGCGTCGGCGAGCGCCCTGGTGGCGTCCGGGCTGTCCGGCCGGGCCGCCGCGGAACCGTTGGCCGCGCCGTCGGCTGTAGACGGGTGAGCCGCCACCGGGTGAGCCGCCACCGGGTCAAGCCGCGGCAGGGCCGCCAGGAAGTGCAGTCCTTCCGGGGTCAGCCCGCGGCCAGGTGAGTCGGCCGGCACGTTGGCGGCGGCGGCGCGGCCCACTTCGGACTCGTACGGATCGCCCAGCCGCAACTCGAGCCGGGTGCCGAACAGGTCGCGTATCCCCAGGCGGAACTCCGACCACTTGCTCGACGCGGCCACGACGTGGATGCCATATCCCAGGCCGCGGGCGGCCAGCGCGGTCACGATCGGCTCTAGGTCCTCGTAGTCCTGGCGCAAGGTGAGCCAGCTGTCCACGACCAGGAAGACGTCACCGAACCCGTCGTCGGCCCCCGCCAGCTCGCGGTAGGCCGCGATTGACCCGATGCCCTGCTTGGCGAACGAGCGCTCACGCTGCTCGAGCAGCGCGACCAGGTCCGCTATCGTGCGCCTGACCTGATCGCTGTCGGCTCGGGCCGCGACTCCGCCGACGTGCGGTAGCCCGCCCAGGGCGGAGAGCGTTCCGCCGCCGAAGTCCAGGATGTAGAACTGCACCTCGGCCGGGGTGTGCAGCAGCGCGAGTGAGCTGACCAGGGTCCGCAGCACGGTGGACTTTCCGCTGCGCGGCGCGCCGACGACTGCGACGTGGCCCCCGGCGGCGGACAGGTCGACCCACAGCGGGTCGCGGCGCTGGTCGTATGGCCGGTCGACGATCCCGAGCACCGCCCGCAGCGCGTGCTGCGCCGCAGCGTCAGCCGGGCCAAGCCCGCGTGGCGTGATGGCGAGCGGCGGCAGCAGCTCGGCCAGCGTGGGCGACTGGTCAAGCGGCGGCAGCCAGATCTCGTGCGCGGTCGGGCCAAGCGGGGCGAGCTGCGCCACCACCACGTCAAGCAGCGAGTGCGCAGCCACGGCCGTCGGGGGGCGCGCGGCCGGGCCCGCATCGCCGGTCGCCGCCTCGGTCGGCTGGGGTGGCAGGTACCTCGGGCCGAACAGCGCGACGACCGGCTGCGTCCGCGGCCCGTCCTGGGTCGTGATGTGCTCGCCCTTGGTCGCAGGACCGGAGACGTAGGCCGCCTTGAACCGGGCCATCCCCGAGGTGTCCACCTTCAGGAAGCCGTTGCCCGGTTGTGCGGGCAGCTCGTAGGCATCGGGCACCCCCAGCACGATCCTGGACTCTTGCGCGCTGAAGGTCCGCAGGCCGATCCGGTACGACAGCTGCGTTTCCAGGCCGCGCAGCCGGCCTTCCTCCAGCCGCTGGGAGGCCAGCAGCAGGTGGACGCCGAGCGAGCGGCCTAGCCGGCCGATCGTCACGAACAGGTCGACGAACTCGGGCTTGGCCGCCAGCAGCTCAGAGAACTCATCGAGCACCACGAACAGCGTCGGTATTGGCGCTAGCGCGGCGCCGGCGGCCCGGGCGGCCGTGTAGTCGCGCAGCGAGGCGTAGTTTCCGCCCTGGCGGAACAGCTCTTGCCGCCGGACCAGCTCGCCCGCCAGGGCGTCGCGCATCCGGTCGACCAGCGGCAGCTCGTCGGCCAGGTTCGTGATCACGGCCGATACGTGCGGCAGCCGCTCAAGGCCGAGGAACGTCGCGCCGCCCTTGAAGTCGACGAGGACGAAGTTGAGCTGCTCGGGGGAGTGCGTCATGGCCAGGCCGAGCACGATCGTGCGAAGCAGCTCGGACTTGCCTGAGCCGGTCGCCCCGATGATCAAGCCGTGCGGGCCCATGCCGTCCTGGGCCGACTCCTTGATGTCGAGCTCCACCGGTGTGCCGGTGGCGTCGTATCCCAGCGGCACCCGCAACTGGTCCCGTGGCGCGCGGGGGCGCCACAGCTCGGCCAGGTTGAGCGCGTGCGGGTCGGGTACGCCAAGCAGGCTGGCCAGCGTGGCGCTGACGGCGAGCGCGTCGGTCGCGGGTTCCGCAGGCGCGGGTCGCAGCGGAGCTAGCTGCCGGGCCAGCGCCTCGGCCGCCACCAGGGAGAGCGCGTCGGGGATACCCTGGGCCGTGTCGCCGTCGTACAGCTGCTCGCGCGTCACCCGCAGCCGCAGCGGGGCCGGATCGCTCAGCGTGAGGTTCCCGGTCATGTCGATGATCAGCACCCCGTCCACCCCGGCGAGCTCGGCCGCGGGATCGGCCGCCACGCCATCGGCGATGATCAGCTGGAAGGGCAGCGCCCCGGTCCCTGCCGACGAGGCGAAGCGCGGCCGGTCGCGCAATTCCGGCTCGAGCAGGGCAGCCAGGGCGCCCATGGTGGGAGCGAGCAACCGGACCGGGCCGGCCGCGTCGGTCTCGGCGGGATGCATGTTGTGTGGCAGCCACTTGATCCACTCCCACTCGCCCATGCGGTCGCGGCTCGCGCACACGCTTATCCGCACATCGGCGGGCGAGTGCGCGACGGCCACCTGGGCGACAAGCGCCCGGATCAGGTCGCGGGCGGCGTCAGCGTCGCCGTCGGCGCAGACGCGGGTGAAGGAGCGCAGCCGGACCGAGACCGGCAGCCCGGGCACGCTGGAAAAGCTGCGCACGAACCGGCGCAGCGCCCCGGCGCACAGCGGATCGAGGTCCTCAAGCGGCTTGGTGTCCGGCGGGATAAGCGCTAGCGCCAGTGCCTGGGTGCCGGTCGCGCAGCGGACGTTGAGGAAGCCGGAGTCGGCCGGGGCGCGCTGCCACAGCTGCCCGGCCAGCACCCGGGAGGGCAGGCTCGCCGGGTCCGGGCCGTAGTAGTCGAGAAACTCCCGCTGAGCCGCCGCCGCCCGGCGGGCCCGGTCTCGCACCTGGGACAGGTAACGGAGGTAGTCCCGGCGCAGCCCGTTCAGCTTGATCTTGCGGTCGCCTCGGCCCCGCATGACCTGCCCGGCCATCATCCCGACCATGCCGACCGCCATGGCGCCGCTGCCCACGTAGAGGATCGCGCTCGCGTGCCCGCCCGCGACCACCGCGATCATGCCGATCGCCATCGCGCCCATCGGCAGGTACATCAGCGCCTGGGCGAACCCGTCTGAGGCCTGCTCGGGCAGCTCAGGCGGTGACTGCAGCCGGATCTCGCCCTGCGGCATGGCCTGCGGGTGCTCCGAGCCTGGCGTCCGGTGCACCGTCAGCGTGCCCATCCATCACCCCTGTCATTTCTCCCTCCTCCTGAACGTATAGCGAAAGCCGTGCGTTTAATGCTGAAGACAGTAAAATCGCCCACGGTGGCGGATGCGCGATGGGGACACATTGGGAAGGCCCGCCGGCAAGCGTCCTGGACGTATATCGATGATCATGGGTGCCGATGACTTATGAGGACATGACGAGCCCGGTGGTCGCGGGTGACGTCTGCCGGATCACGGTGGTCGGCCCGCGCAGCCGGGTGGATCTGGCAGTGCCCGCCGACGTGCCGTTCGGCTACCTGTTTCCGGTGATCGCGCGCTTCGCCCAGGTGGATGGGCGGGAAGCGCCGGACGGCTGGGTGCTCCAGCGGCTCGGCCAGCGGGCGTTCGAGCCGTCGGCCACGCCGGCCTCGGTGGGACTGCTCGACGGGGAGCTGATCTACCTGCGGCCGGAGGCCGCGCAACTGCCCGAGATGACGTCGGACGACATCGCCGACCAGGTCGCCGCGGTGCACGACGGGCCGGGACGGTGGCGGGGCGACGATACTCGCCGGGCAGCGCTTGGCGCGGGCGCGCTCGCCCTCGTGGCGGGGGCCGTCGTGATCGAACGGTCCGCCATGCCGATGCCAGCCGCCGTAGCCGGCCTGGTGACGCTGCTGCTGCTCGTCGCGGCCGCGTCGGCCGCCCGGGCGATCGGCGACCAGGCGGCAGGCGTGACGCTCGGGTACTGCGCGCTGCCGTACGCGTTCCTCGCCGGGCTGGCCGCCGATGGGGCTGCGCGGGCCGGCGGCCTGGCGCACGCGGGCGCCCTCGGCGTGCTCGCGGGATTCGCGGTGACGGTACTGGCCGCGGTGCTCGCCGCCATCACCGTGGGACTGCCTGCGTTCCTCGGCCCGGTCGCGGCGGCGCTGTTCGGCGTGCTGGCCGCCGGGCTGGCGGTCCAGTGGCCCCGGCTGGGCGCGCCGGGAGCCGCCGCGGTGGTGGCAGCCGTCGCGCTTGCGCTGATGCCGGTCGTGCCTGCCCTGGCGTTCCGGCTGGCCGGAGTGCCACTGCCCGCTGTGCCCGCCTCGGCCGATGACCTGCGTGACGACGCGCTGTTCGCGCCGGTCGCCGATGTACGCCCGCGCGCCGCGGCGGCGGACAGGATCGTCGCCGGGGCCATCGCCGCAGTGGGCCTGACCGCCGCGGGCGCGGAAATCGCCCTCGGCTCCGGGCACGGGGTGCTGCCCCGGGTGACGCTGGGCGTGCTGGCCTGTGCGGTGCTGGTGAGAGCGCGGGTGTTCCCCGGCCGTGCCCAGCGGCTTTGGCTGATCATCCCGGGCTACGGGGGCCTGGCACTGCTTGCCATCGTGATCGGCCAGCTCAGCGCCCTGGTCGCCGTGGTGGCCGTGGCCGCGGTGGCCGTCGGGGTGGCCGCGCGTCCCCGCGGGCACCGCGCGTCGCCGTTCTGGCGCCGGGCCGCGGACGTGTGCGACACGCTGCTCGTCGTCGCGCTCGTGCCACTGGCGCTCGGCGTGGCCGGGATCTTGCACTTCCTGCACGGGCTGCACGGGTAGGACGGCCGCCGGTGCAGAACCACAAGGACCTCTTGCAGGCGCATCAGCTGATGACGCGACGGGTGGCGCTCGCGCTGCTTTGCGGCCAGCCCGACTCGCCCAACCAGCCGTTGCGCCGGATGAACACCGCCACGGTGACCAGCATCATGGCCGGCGTGATCGTGGCCGCGGCCTTCGGCATCCTCGGATTGCTCGCCCCCGCGCCGGCCACCGGGCTCACCGCGGCGGGCACGCTCGTCGTGGATCAGGACACGGCCACCTCGTACGTGCCCTGCGACAGCGGGAAGCTGTGCCCGGCGCTGAACTACACATCGGCCCTGCTGGCCCTGGACACCACCGCGGTGAGCAGGGTCGCGGTGCACCAGAACTCGCTGGCCCGCTACCCGATCGGCCCGACGATCGGCATCCCCGGCCTGCCGCAGGACCTGCCCACCGCGTCGAACCTGATCAAGGGGCCCTGGTCGGTGTGCGTCGCCGGCGAGCGGACCACGCTGGTCGGTGGCGAGTCAACCGGCGGCACGGCGCTGGCCCCTGGGCAGGCGGTCCTTGCGGCGACGGGCGGCGGTGACGCCGGTGACTGGGTGCTCTGGCACGGTGAGCGGCTGCCGGTCGCCCCGCAGGTCATGCAGGACCTGTTTCCCGGGGGACAGCCGGCGCCGGTGCCCGCGGGCTGGCTTGACGCACTGCCGCAGGGCCCGGACTTCGCCGCGCCGACGGTTCCCGATGCTGGCACCGCGGTGACCGGGCCTGGCGGCATGACGGCCGACGTGGGCCAGGTCTTCGAGCAGGCCTCGCCCGCGCAGGACTTCGTGCTCGAGGCGAACGGGAAGCTGGCGTCGATCTCGGCCACGCTGGCCGCCCTGCTCGGGACGGACGCCGGCGAGCCCAAGCCCCTGCCGATCACCAACGCGACCGCGACGGCGGACCTGTCCGGTGCCACGGTTCCCGACGGAGGGCTGCCGCTCACCCTGCCGAGGGTCGCGCCGCCGGCGACGACGCTGTGCGTGGTGTATGACACCGGGCTGCGCCGCTCGGTGACCAGCGGCGGGACCATCCCGGCCGACGCCGCCCCGGCCACGGGCGAGGCCGGGGTAGACGCGGTCTGGCTCCCTTCCGGGCACGGCGCGCTGGTCGGCGCGGTGCCCAGCGTGCAGCAGCCGGCCACGGTCAGCAGCTGGTTCCTGGTCTGCGGCGGTGAACGCTTCGCGCTGCCCGCCCAGTCCGTGGCCAGCGTGCTTGGCTACAACCTCAAGACGTCGGGGACCATGCTGCCCGCGTCGGTGGTCGACCTGCTGCCGCAGGGGCCGGTGCTTGCCCCGGCTGCGGCGACCGAGCGGGCTGGCGCCGGGTAATTCCTTCGAGCCGCGCCTTGCCTACACCACTGAGCTGGGATTTCCCGGTCAGCCTGATTTTGGGGGAATTAAGGTTGACGACACGTGAACCAACGGGCTAGTAGTGTCGTTTAACACCATGAGTCCATTACCGGTTATATGGCCACGAGGGAAGGAGCCCGAATGGCAACGGGAGAGACAGCTGTTAATAGAGCAGCTATGGCCAGCGCGGCGCAGCAGGTCGAGTCGGCGGTGACGACGATCCGCGGACTGCAGTCCACCATGAACGGCTACAACAGCCAGCTCCAGGCGGGCTGGCAGGGAGACGCGGCGTCCGCGTTCGCGAGCACGTACGAGGCCTTCAGCGCCGACTTCGCCAAGGTGCTCACCGCCCTGCAGAACATTCAGGACAAGCTGGTCTCCACCCACGGCACGTACACGACCACCGAGGAAACCAACACCGCTCAGGTGAGCCGTGTGCAGACCGCGCTTGGAGGCTGACCGATGTCCGACTACACCAAGGTGATCTTCTCGTCCATGGAGCAGGGCGAGGCTGACTTCAAGCAGACCTACACCGCGCTGGTGAACGAGGTCTCCACGCTTGAGTCCCAGCTCCAGGGCAGCCTGTCGGAGTGGATCGGCTCGGCCCAGGCGGCCTACCACGAGGCGCAGGCCCAGTGGAACGCGGCCATGGCGGACATGCAGCAGGTACTGCTCCAGCTCGGCACGGTGATCGGGACGGCGAACAGCAACTACCAGTCGGCCGAGGCGGCCAACACGGGACTCTGGTCCTGAGGTCCTGGCCTGAGCCGGCATGGCGGGTGACGGGAGAAGCTGGTGAGCGCATTCGGGGACGTGGTACAGGCTCTCATCGGTTCGGGAACGGGGCTGGCGAGCGAGCTTGACGGCTCGGCGCCCGCGCCGGCTCCGTCAGTGGGCAGCCGGCCAGGCGCGGTGGCGCCCTCGCGCAGGTGGACCGCGCCCGACGCGAGCGGGCACGGTCAGATGACCGTCCACCGTGACGTGCTGCGCGGGGTGGCCACGGGCATGCACTCGGATCTGCAGGACCTGGACGAGGCAGTGCGCGGCCTTGATGGCACCAGGGCGGGCGAAGGCGTCTCGATCACCGGGAATCCAGGCCTGGTCGCGGGCTGGCCGACCGCCGTCGGGTTCAACGCCAATGCCTCCGCCGCCTTCAGCGGCGTCGTGCGGGCCAGCCAGCAGACCGGCACGGCGCACCAGGACACGTCGAGCAGGCTGACCACCGCCGCGGCCACCTACGACCAGTCGGAAACCGACAACGTGCGGGTCACCAGAAGCGTGGGCACGAACCTCTACACCGTAACGGGCCTGGTGGCCGCGTACGGGAAGGGCGGACGGGCGAGTGCGGCCGCGCTCGGCGCCCTGCCCAGCTATGCCGTCAAGACCCACTCGGTGTCGGGGTACAACGGCGCGGGCATGACGGCCGGCCGGGTCATGGACATCCTGCACGGCCTTAGCCCGAGCGACGTGCGGGCCGCGGGAGCGGCCCACACCCGCCTGGGCTCCACCCTTGACCGGGTCGCCGGACGGCTGGCGGCTAACGCCCGCACCCTGGCCGAGAACTGGTCGGGCGGCGCCGCGCAGGCGGCCATGGGCCAGTTCCAGCAGCTGCACGATCACCTGCTCACGCTGGCGCAGCAGGCCCTCCAGGTCGGCTCGGTGCTGTCCTGGCTCGGCGGCGATGTGCTGCCGCAGTTCACCACGCTGCCCGACCCGCGGGTGTCGCCCACGGCGCTGGTGGCCGGGGACGCACTGGGCGCAGCGGTGGTGGGGGGCATCGTCGCGGGCCCGGTGGGCGGCACGGCCGGTGGCATCATCGGCGCGGCCAAGGGCCTGCTCGACGAGGCGGACGGAAGCGCGCAGGCGGCGGCGAATCACGCGGCGCAAAAGTACATCGCCAAGCTCAGCGGCTACCTGGTGATCGCGAACCAGTCGCTGCCTGGCTCTATCGGCGCCGCCCCGGCTGCGCCCGCCGCCGGGAAGACGCCCGGGGGCAACCCCGGCGACGTCACCGGCGCACGCCCGGCCGGCGGCGGCGGGGGTCCCGTCGTGCTCCGCCAGGGCGGCGGCGGGCCCGTCATCAAGACGAGCGGCGGCACCGCAGGCCCCGGCGGCAGCGTCGGGCCCGGCGGCCACCGCACGGGCATCGTCTCCCCCGGCGGGCACGGCGCCGGCACCGGGACGACCGGCGGCACCGGGACCACTGGCGCCACGGTGGGACCGCCGCCCAGCCTGCAGGGCGCCACGATTACCGGCGGTCCTGGCGCACCGCCCCCGGGGGCCGCGCCCACGCTCAGCGCGTCAGCGCCCGGCTCGCCCGGCCCAGGAGGGCTTCCCGGGCCCTTCCCAACTGCCGGGCCAGCGGCCGAGCCGGACCTGGGCGCGGGTCAGGCAGGCGAGGAACCGCCAGCTGACCTAGTGCCGGGCGAAGCCGGGCCGCTGACCGGGATGGCCGGTGATCAGCCCGGCGCGATGCCCAGCCTGACCAGCGCGACCGGCATGTCGTCTGCCACGGACGCCCCGCTGGCACCGGACGTGGCCGGCGCGCAGTCGCAGCTGGAGCCGGGCGGCTCGCTGATCGGCGCGGACGAGGCCACCGTGTCCCCGGACATCGGCGGCTACCCGCTGATGGGAATGGGCGGGGCGACGGGGTCGCGGGACCAGGACAGGCACCGCCATTCCTGGCTGAACGAGGACGACAAGGTCTGGGGCCTGCCGGCGAACCTGGTCCCCCCGGTGATCGAGGCCCCGCCGGTGACCGGGGCACTGCCCGCGATCGAAGTTGGGCCGGTGACCGGGGCGCCGCCGGTGACCGGGGCACTGCCCGCGATCGAAGCTCGGCCGGTGACCGAGGCACCCGACCGGGGCCCGCGTGCAGCTGCCCGCGGTAGGCGCGGCCGTCGCGTCTTCCGTGGCCCGGACCAGGAGTCGTGACGGAGGTGACGGCAGCGTGATGAAGACAGGCGAGACGGGCGGCCCTCCCGAGATTGTCATTGCGCCCGCGCGGCAGGACGTGCGCCCGGGCCATGCCGGTGACGTGATCTTTGAGGTACGCGAGCTGGCGGGAGCGGGCCGGGCCATGCCGGTCTTCACCACCGTCGGGCGGCTGGTGGCGGCGCTCGGTCCCGACCAGCCCTGGGTGGCGCTTCCGCTGCGGCGCATCCAGGTGATCATGGGCAGCGCCCAGGTGGAGACGATCGTGATTGACCCGCAGGTCGAGGCAGGCGCATGGCGCTGGCAGCCGGCCGACCTGCAAGCCCTGGAACGGAGCCAGTAATGCTGCCAGGTTCAGGCGGTTGCGATGGGTACCAGGTCGTGATGGCCGACCTGCTTGACGCGTCGGGGACGTTCGGGGCCGAAGCCGCGACGTACAAGGCGATCATGCCCGCCGGCGGGCCGGCCTGCCCGGACGGCGGCGACGGCGCGTTCAACCAGAGCCTGCAGGCCGTGATCGAGCTCATCGGCGCGCTGCACCTGCAGGCCGCCGGGGTGATGGAGGTCGACTCGGCCAAGCTGCGTAAGGCACACGACACCTACGCGCGCACCGAGGAGGACCTGACCCAGTTGTGCAAGCAGATCAGCTCCCCGGCCCAGATCAGCTGACCCCCGCGAAGGATGAGCCGTGGTCGCCACCGCCCTGCCCACGAAGTCCCTGCTGCCGCTGGCGCCGTTCGCCTACAACTGGGTCGGCGGCGACATCCACGGGCTGGCGGCGTTCGCGGGCACCCTCTACGGGTACGTCCCCGCGATGCGAGACGTGGTCACCGCGCTGAACAAGAAGGTGGCCCAGGTAGCCAGCGACGCCGGCTGGCAGGGCCAGGCGGCCCAGGCGTTCACCACCAACTGGGAAAAGGTCTCGGCTGAGGTCAACGCGATCGGACTGGTCGTCATCCAGGCCGCAAGCACCGTCGACGAGCTCGCGGCGGAGCTGGCCAAGATCGAGAACGCGCTGGAGGACGCGGCGGACCAGGTCGCGGCGCATGGCGTGCACGTCGGCCCGGATGGGCAGCCGCCCGCCATCTGCTACGGCAACCCGACCCAGGAGCAGTGGCGACTCGCCTACGCCTCGTTCTACACCGAGTGCAAGGACGAGGCCGAGGATGCCCGGGTCCAGGCGGCGGGCGAACTGGTTCAGATTTCCAGCTCGATCACCTCGGGCAAGGGCGGCGGCGACTCCAGCGACACCGGGACAGATGTCGGCGAGGGCACCACGATCGCCGACCTGCTGTTCGACCTGCTGGCCACCAGGACCGCCTACGCCAACAAGGTGGCGGAACAGGTGGAGGAGGCCGAGTCCAAGGCCAAGAAGGCGGCGAAGGCGTGGCAGGCCGCCCGCACGGCCGCCCGGCAGGCGGACGGCAGGTTCGGGAAGATGCCCGACGACGTCAAGGCGGACTGGAAGGGCGCGAAGGCCGAGCTTGAATCAGTGGAGAGTGAACTGGCCAGCGCGAAGTCCAACGAGTCCGCGATCTCCAAGCTATTCGGCACCCGCCTGAGCGACCTGCCCGGCGTCACCGGGTACCTCGGCAAGCTCAGCGACGCCGACGTGCTGGCCAAGGCGCTCGACCTTCCCGTGGTCGACGTCGTGGCCGGCGGCATAAGCACGGTACTCAACGCTCAGGCGGACATACACAAGGGCGTGCCGTTCTGGGCGGCCTACCCGCTTGAGACCGGCGGCACCGTCGTCAGCATCGTCGCCGGGGCGGCGGTCGCGACCGCCGTCGGCGGGGCCGTGGCCGGCCTGTCCATCGCCGGGGCGCCGGTGCTCGGGGTGGCGGCCGGGGTAGCGGCAGGCGCCGTGGTCGCCTACGGCGTCGGCGACTACATTCACAATTACATCGCGGACTTCGGCCAGCAATGGCATGAGCACGGGGCGCTGGGAATCGTCACCGACTTCGGCGCGGCCGGCGTCAGCACCTGGGACGACACTGCTCACCTGGCCTCCGACGCCGGCCACGTGGCCAGTGACGCCTGGCACGGCCTCACATCCCTGTTCTAACCCCCTGGAGACGCAGATGGGCCTGTTCAGCCGCTCCGGCAGCAAGCTGTCGGGCAAGACCACGCTGCTGCTTGCGGCCGACCCCGGCCCCGCGCTCATGGACGCGGCCCGACTGTACGATCCCAGCGTGCGGCCCTGGCACGGCAGGCTGGTCTTCTGCAACGGGGTGCTGCTGTTCGGCCCGGTTCCCGTGACCCCCAGGCTGGAGCAGGAGGCCGGGCTGCCCGCCGGGATGACCGTCGCCTACTACACCGCGGCGGCCCTGCAGGGGCATCGGGAGCGACGTAGCGACGAGGCCAAGCACGACGACGGCGACCGGCTGGTTCACGGCCTGGCGGACCGGCTCGGCGGAACGGCCAGGTACGCGGGCGCGCCGCCGGACCTGGCCCTGATCACGTCGGTGTACAGCAAGCAGGACCTGCCGCCGCAAGACGTGATCGAGGTGCTCAGCCCGTACGGCGAGGACCTGCGGCTTGAGGACCGGACCGAGGACTCCTACAGCCTGAGCGGCAAGAAGATCCACTTCATGGTCGCTTACTGGTCCCCGCGGCTGTACCGGGAGTCGGAGGCGCCGCCCGCGCTTGGCCCGCTGCGCGCGGGGCGACTGCACCAGTGGGACCTGCATGCGGCCTTCAACCGCAAGGACATCGCCAGGGAACGGGTCCTGCAGGTGGGTGAGGCGGCGCTGGCGCTCGCGCGCCGGTGCGATGGCGCGGCGGTGGACGAGTTCGGGTTCCCGGTCAGCCGCCCCGAGGACCTGCTGCCGCGCTGACGGCGGCGGACTGTCGCCCGGACCGGGCCGTGGTCTTTGCCAGGAAATTACCAATGGCTTGCCAAAAGGGTACCTAAGTCCATTGCCAGGTCTATACCACCGGTCTAAACCAATGGTTGTAAGGTCTAAACCAATAGTCCTAACGTGGGCAAAAACACACTATTCAAAAGTACGTTAAGAACATACGCTTTAGGTAGGCTTGTTATTAACAGACCGGCCTGAGCTGGGTAGAGTCACGAACAACGGGACCTCCCTGGCGCGAGGGAGCGTGTAGTGCAAAAGTTCGTGTATGCCTTCACCGAGGGTAACAAGGACCTCAAGGGTCTCCTCGGCGGCAAGGGTGCCAACCTTGCCGAGATGACGAATCTTGGCCTCCCCGTGCCGCCCGGTTTCACCATTACGACCGACGCCTGCCGCCATTACCTCGCGGCCGGGACGTTCCCCGACGGCCTCGACCCTGAGATCGCCAGGCACCTCGCGCGGGTGGAGGAGGCGATGGGCCGCAAGCTCGGCAGCCCCTCGGACCCGTTGCTGGTAAGCGTGCGGTCGGGGGCGCAGTTCTCGATGCCGGGCATGATGGACACCGTGCTCAACATCGGCCTGTCGGACGAGTCGGTGCAGGGCCTGGCCCGGCAGGCGGGCAGCGAGCGTTTCGCCTGGGACTCTTACCGGCGGCTGATCCAGATGTTCGGCAAGACCGTGCTTGGCATCGACGCCGGCCACTTCGAGCGCGCGCTTGAGGCCGCAAAGAAGGCGCGCGGCGTGGCGGCGGACACCGGCCTTGGTGCCGCGGACCTGCGCGAGCTGACCTGTGCCTACAAGCAGATCGTGCGCAGCCGGACGGGCCGCGACTTCCCGCAGGACCCGCGCGAGCAGATGGACCTGGCGATCAGGGCCGTATTCGAGTCCTGGAACGGCGACAGGGCCGTGCTGTACCGCCGGCAGGAGCGCATCCCCGCCGATCTCGGCACCGCGGTCAACATCGTGGCGATGGTCTTCGGCAACCTCGGTGACGACTCAGGCACCGGGGTGGCGTTCACCCGAGACCCAGCCACTGGCGCCCGGGGAATCTACGGCGATTATCTGCAGAACGCCCAGGGCGAGGATGTGGTGGCCGGCATCCGCAACACCGTGCCGCTGCAAGACCTTGAGCGCATCGACCCGGCCTCATATGACTCGCTGCTGGCGATCATGGCCCGGCTGGAGGACCACTACAGGGACCTGTGCGACATCGAGTTCACGATCGAGCGGGGCAAGCTGTGGATGCTGCAGACCCGGGTGGGCAAGCGGACGGCGGCCGCGGCGTTCAGGATCGCGACGCAGCTTGTGGACCAGGGCCTGATCGGGGAGGACGAGGCCCTCACCCGGGTCACCGGGGCCGAGCTGGCCCGGCTGATGTTCCCGCGCTTCGACACCGCGCGCGGCGGGTGGACCCGGCTGACGCGCGCGGTCGCCGCGTCACCGGGGGCGGCGGTCGGCAAGGTGGTGTTCGACTCGGTCACCGCGGTGTCCTGGGCCAAGCGGGGCGAGCGGGTCATCCTGGTGCGGCGCGAGACCAACCCCGACGACCTGCACGGCATGATCGCCGCCCAGGGCGTGCTGACCAGCCGGGGCGGAAAGACCTCGCACGCGGCGGTGGTCGCCCGCGGCATGGGCAAGACCTGCGTGTGCGGCGCGGAAGACCTCAGCATCGATCTCGCGGCCCGGCGGTTCACCCTGGCGGGCCAGCCTTCAGGCGACAGTGCTCGCGAGGACAGCGCTCGCCACGACAGCGCTCGCGAGGACAGTGCTCGCGGCAACACTGAGGTCGTGGTGAGGGAGGGCGACGTCATCTCCATCGACGGCACCTCGGGTGATGTGTACCTGGGCGAGGTCCCCGTCATGCCGTCCAGCGTGGTCGAGTACTTCGAGGGGTCGCTCTCACCGCAGGACGACGAGCTTGTCGCGGCGGTTGACCGGCTGATGCGGCACGCCGACTCGCGACGGCGGCTTGGCGTCCGGGCGAACGCGGACAACGGGCCTGACTGCGCCCGGGCGCGCCGGTTCGGGGCCGGCGGTGTCGGCCTGGTCCGCACGGAGCACATGTTCCTCGGCGAGCGCAGGGAGCTGGTCGAGCGCCTGATCCTGGCCGAGACCGCGGAGCAGCGCCAGGCGGCGCTGGACGCGCTTGAGCCGCTCCAGCGGGGCGACTTCACCCAGATCCTGACGGCGATGGACGGGCTGCCGGTCACGATCCGGCTGATCGACCCGCCGCTGCACGAGTTCCTGCCCGACCTGACCGACCTGTCGGTCGGGGTGGCGCTGGCGGGAGAAGCGGCCACGTCGCAGGACAAACAGCTCCTTGAGGCGGTCCAGCGGCTGCACGAGCAGAACCCGATGCTCGGCTTGCGGGGCGTCCGGCTGGCCCTGGTCGTCCCGGGCCTGCTCGACATGCAAGTCCGGGCGATCGCCTCGGCCGCCGCCGCGCTCGCCAAGGCCGGGGGAGACCCGCGGCCGGAGATCATGATCCCGCTGACCGCCACCGTCCAGGAGATGGAGATCAGCCGGGAGCGGTGCGAGAAGGTCCTGGCCGAGGTGGCCGCGCAGACATGCGTGGACCTCCAGGTCCCCATCGGGACGATGATCGAGGTGCCGCGGGCGGCCATGACCGCGGGGGAGATCGCCAGGGCGGCGGACTTCTTCTCCTTCGGCACCAACGACCTGACCCAGATGACCTGGGCCTTTTCCCGTGACGATGTGGAAGGGGCGTTCTTCAGCCGGTACATCGACATGGGCGTGTTCGGCGTCTCGCCGTTCGAGACGATCGACTCCGGTGGCGTCGGCCGGCTGGTGCGCATCGCCGCCGCCGATGGCCGGGCCAGCCGTCCTGGCCTCAAGCTCGGAGTCTGCGGCGAGCACGGCGGCGATCCCGCGTCGGTGTGGTACTTCCACGAGTCCGGGCTCGACTATGTGTCCTGCTCGTCGTTCCGCGTCCCGATCGCCCGCCTTGAGGCGGGCCGGGCCGCGGTAGCCACCGCGGGCGGCGACACTAGATAGTGTGACCTTCCTCGACGGCGGCGAGCGCGACGAGCAGGACGGGTACGGCCCGGCGGACACCGAGCGGTGGACCGCCGAGGCGCCCAAGCGGGCCGGCCGCACGGCGTTCCAGCGGGACCGTGCCCGGGTACTGCACAGTTCCGCGCTGCGCAGGCTCGCGGCCAAGACCCAGATTGTCCGGGCCGGGTCGGGGGACTTCCCCCGGACCCGGCTCACCCACTCCCTGGAGTGCGCCCAGATCGGCCGCGAGCTCGGGGCGGCGCTCGGGTGCGACCCCGACCTGGTTGACGCGGCGTGCCTGGCGCACGACATTGGCCACCCGCCGTTCGGGCACAATGGGGAGATCGCCCTGGCCGGGCTGGCAGTCTCGGGCGGCCCGCTTGACTGCGGCGGGTTCGAGGGCAACGCGCAGTCGCTGCGGCTGCTGACCCGGCTCGAGCCGAAGGTGGCCGGCGCGGGCCTCAACCTCACCCGGGCCACGCTGGACGCGGCGCTGAAGTACCCGTGGGTGGGAGCAAAGGGGAAGTACGGCGCCTATGAGTCCGACCGGCCCGTGTTCGCCTGGGCGCGGCTGGGCGCGCCCGGCGGCCGCCGCTGCCTGGAGGCGCAGGTCATGGACTGGGCCGACGACGTCGCCTACTCCGTGCACGATGTCGAGGACGGCCTGCATGCCGGGCTGGTCACGCTGGCGGCCCTGTCCTCGCCGCAGGAGCGGTCCGTCATCGCCGCGCTGGCCTTGTCGGCCTACTGCGACCCGCAGTGGGGCGCGACCGTGGCCGAGCTCGAGACGGTCTTCGCCGAGTTCATGGCGCTGCCGTTCTGGCAGTTCTCCTTCGACGGCGGCTTCGCCGCCCTGGTCGCGGTCAAGAACCTGACCAGCGAGCTGGTGGGGCGCCTGTGCCAGGCCGCCGAGCAGGCGACGCTTGGCGGGGACGCGGCCGCCGATGGCCCTTCTCGCCCGGCCCGCCTGGTCAGGTACGCGGCGGACCTGGTGGTGCCGCGGCGGCAGCTGCTGGAGTGCGCGCTGCTCAAGGCGGTGGCGCTGCAGTACGTGATGCGGCGGGCGGGCGCCGCCGAGCAGCAGGCAGGCGAGCGCGAGGTGATCGCCGAGCTCGCGATGGCGATCTACGAGGGAGCGCCGGCGACGCTCGACCCCCTGCTCCGCCCGTCCTGGGAAGCCGCGGACGCGGACGCTGACCGCCGCCGGGTGGTCATCGACCAGGTGGCCTCGCTCACCGACAAGTCAGCCATTGTCTGGCATCGCCGACTGTGCTCCTGAGGGTAAGGGATCGCCGGCGGTGCTCCTGAGGGTAAGGGATCGCCGGCGGTGCTCCTGAGGGTAAGGCCAGCAGGGCGGACAGGACCGCGGCCGCGTTGGTGAGGTCGGCAAGCACCGCGTGCGCGCCGGCCTCGTGCAGCACCGCGGCCGGGTAGCCGCCGGTAGCGACGCCCACCGCGCGGGCACCGGCGGCGAGGGCTGCCTTGATGTCCAGCGGGGTATCGCCGATCACCACCGTCGCCTGGCCACTGAAGTCCGACACCGGCCTGCCGTGCACGGCGGACGCCCGGCGCCGGGCCAGGTGCACGAGCTCGGCCCGTACCTCGTGGTCATCGCCGTACGCGCCGATGCACAGGTCCAGCGGGTGCCGAAGCCCGACGGCGCTCAGCTTGACCTCCGCCAGCGTCCTGACGTTGCCGGTGAGCACCGACTGGTACACCCGCCAGGACTGGGGCCGGGGCCGGCCGTGCGCAGAGGGAAGGTCGGCGGCGGTCGAGACCGGATGCCTGCGAGCTACGTGCACCGATGGGGCCGTGACCGGAAGGCTGACCGCCGGGAGCGCCGTCTCGACCGGGACGCCAAGCGGTAGCACAGCGGGCCCGGGCTGCGGCCTGGCCGGGCCGGGCTGCGAGATAGCTGGCCCGGGCTGCGGCTCGGCGGGAGGGCCAAGCGGGACGCCCGCCGCAGCCACCGAGGCACCCGCCGCGACGGTTTCTGCCGCGACCCGGGCGGGCGCAGGGATGAGGCTGACCGGGATCTCGCTCGCCCCGCCCTCCGGCTCATGGCCGGCCCACGGGTCAGCCGCCGGGTCCGCTGCCCCCGGTCTTGCCTCCTGGTCCGCTGCCCCGGGTCCCGCTGCCGGCTGCCCCTCTGCCGGGGATTCCGTGGCCGGCCCGCGGGCCGGGGTGAGGACGTCATCGGCGCAGTCCGGGCAGGCCACGACGGCCGCGCGCACCGGGAAGCCGATCGTCGAGGTGCCTACCCTGGCCGACGCGACGGCTAGTAGCGCCTCGGCCGCACCGGGCAGGGCGCGCCCGTGCCGCCTGGCCGCCTCGAACATCCGGGGAGCGTGCGCGCGCAGCCCCTCGATGAACGGGTCAACATGGCGACGCGGCTCGGCGATGCCGGCCATCTCCAGCGTGTCCAGGATGATCGCGCGGTCCGTTCGGCCCGCCATCGGCGGCAGCTTCTCACACGGGCGGCCGAATAGTGAAGAGAACACGATCTCGTACAGGTCGCCACCGACCCCGCCGGCGTTAAGCAGCGTGCCGTCCACGTCCCAGAGCACAAGGACATCGCCCATGACAACACCCCCACAACTGGCCGGATCTGATCCACCACCGGGACTAATGCAACCGATAAGATTCCCGCCCGCCAAGGTCCGGAATCCTGCGCCGGCCTCGGCCGGGATGCTTGCCCCGTTTGCGCTCGCTTGCCCAGGGGCGAGCTGCCTGCCCAGGGGGGCGAGCTGTCTGCCCAGGGGGGCGAGCTGTCTGCCCAGGGGGCGACCGACTGGAACCCGTGATAAGGGCGCCTTTGTGCGGTGCCCTTCCCTCGCTTCCGCCCCTCGTTCCTCGGAGTGATCGTTCGTCGAGTCCCCGTTCGTCGGAGTCCTCGTTCGTCGAGTCCCCGCTCCGTCCCGGCGCCGCGGCGCCCTTCTGGATGAGGCCGGGAACAGCCATGACGCATCACTGCTGCCGGGAAATGTACGCGCTGGAGCAGCGCTGTCGCGTGGGCAGCACCTATGCTCCATCGTCCTCAAGATCTCACGACAGCTCTGGGTCATTGCTGCTGCGGGGCGGCGACGCAGCGCGGCGGGACAGCGCGGGGCGGCGACGCAGCGAGGCAGGGTAGCGCGGCGGGGCGGCGGGGCGGCGGGGCGGCGGGGCGCTGCTCACCCGGCCAATCTTGTCGGCCAAATGTCCCCTGTCTTGACTAGACTCGTTGCGCGGTGGGGTCGGCGCGGGTGCCTGGGCGCGGCGGGGCCGTGGGATGTCAGCACAACCGGAGCGGAGGCGGCGCATGGCTGGGCGCATCCGGCAAGAAGATATCGGCCTGGTCCGCGAGCGCTCGCCGATCGCGGACGTGGTTGGCGAGTACATCCAGCTGAGGCCCGCGGGCGGCGGCAACCTCAAAGGGCTGTGCCCGTTCCACGACGAGCGGACCCCGTCATTCAACGTGACGCCGGGTAAGGACCTGTTCCACTGCTTCTCGTGCGGGACGGGCGGGGACGTCATCAAGTTCGTCATGGACATCGACCACCTCACCTTTACCGAGGCCGTCGAGCGGCTTGCCGCCCGGGCGAGCATCCAGCTCAGGTACGAGGCGGGCGGGTACGTTCCCGGGCAGGAGACGGGGCAGCGGCGGCGGCTGGCCGAGGCCCACCGGGCCGCGGCCGAGTTCTACGCTGACCGGCTTCGCTCCGCGCCCGACGCCGGGCCGGGCCGGGAGTTCCTCGCCCAGCGGGGCTTCGAGCTGGCGGACGCCGAGCGGTTCGGCATGGGCTACTCGCCCAATGCCTGGGAGGAGCTCACCCGGTACCTGCGCGGACAGGGCTACTCCGACGATGAGCTGCTCAAGGCCGGGCTGGCGAGGAAGGGGCAGCGGGGCCTGATCGACATGTTCCGCGGCCGCCTCATGTGGCCGATCAGGGACCTGACCGGCGAGACGATCGCGTTCGGCGCGCGCAAGCTCGACCCGAAGGATGAGAACGGCCCCAAGTACCTGAACACCCCGGAGACTCCGCTGTTCAAGAAGGGCCAGGTCCTATACGGGGCTGACCTGGCCAAGCGCGACATCGCCAAGCTGAGGCAGGCGGTGATCGTCGAGGGGTACACCGACGTGATGGCCTGCCACCTGTCCGGGATACCGACGGCGGTGGCGACCTGCGGCACGTCGTTCGGCGAGGATCACGTGAAGGTGCTGCGGCGGCTGATCATGGACACCGAGGGATCCGACGGCGAGGTGATCTTCACCTTCGACGGCGACGCCGCCGGCCAGAAGGCCGCGCTGCGAGCGTTCGGCCTGGAGGAGAAGTTCGCCACCCAGACCTTCGTGGCCGTGCAGCCGGACGGCCTTGACCCCTGTGACCTGCGGCTGAAGCATGGCTCCGAGGCGGTGAGGGAACTGGTCGCGCGGCGGGTCCCGCTGTTCGAGTTCGCCATCCGCAGCGCCTTGAGCAAGCACAACCTGGACACCACCGAGGGACAGCTGGCCGCACTCGACGAGGCCGCCCCCATCGTCGCCCGGATCAAGGACGCCGGGCTCAGGCAGCGCTATGCCGTCAACCTTGACCGCTGGCTTGGCCTGATGAACGAGCGGTTCGTGCTGCAGCGGGTCCGCCAGCACGGCGGCAGCACCCGGGCTGGGCGGTCCGGGCCGGGGGGACCTGGACGTTATGGACGAGGGAACGGGGCGCCCGGCGGGCCGCAGCGCCCGGCGGCCGGACAGGGCGAGGGCGAGGCGGCGCCTGAGCGCTATGACCTCTCCGATCCCACGCTGCGGGTCGAGCGGGAGGCGCTGAAGCTGGCGGTGCAGGTCCCGACGCTGTGCGGCCAGGCGTTTGACGCGCTGGCCGGGCAGGCGTTCACCGTGCCGCAGCACGAGCGGCTGGCCGGCCTGATCGCCTCGTGCGGCGGGGTGGCTAGCGCGGGCAGGCCGAGGGACTGGGCCGCGCGGCTCATCGAGGCGGCGCCGGACGACCGGGCCCGCGCGTTCCTGCGCGAGCTGGCCCTGGAGCAGCTACAGGTGGCCGGGGAGCCGGATCAGGCCTACGGTGACGTCATCCTCGCCCGCGTCGGGGAGCTGGCGGTCAGCCGTCAGATCACCGCCGCGAAGGCGCGCCTGCAGCGGATGGACCCCACGGCCGAGCAGGAGGAGTACGTCCAGCTCTTCGGTCACCTGATGGCGCTCGAGCAGCATCGACAGGTGCTGCTCAGGCGGGCGACGGGCGGCTGACGGACGGCTGACGGGGCGGCACCGTAGATTACCGACGGGTTACACATCGGAAAAATTGGGCCCCCCGAAACCGGTGGTTGGTGGCGCACACTGGTCTGTGTGAGCCTGACCGTACTAACGAGCGGAACGTCGCTAGCACAGCAAATGACCGACCTCGTGGCGCTCGGGCGCGCACGGGGTTCCGTGACGATGGGGGACGTCACCGCCGCAATAGACCGGACTGAGCTGACAGCGGACGCACTTGACGGGGTAGTGCGCCTGCTTACCGATGAGGGAATCGAGATCGCGGCCGCTCCCGAGCAGGAAGAGGCCGAAGAGGACATTCGCCTTGTCGATGAACCCGAAACCAAGGGCCGAGCACCACAGACCAACGACCTGGTCCGCATCTACCTGCGGGAGATAGGCCGGGTCCCGTTGCTGACCGCCGAGGATGAGGTCGAGCTGGCCAAGACGATCGAGGCCGGCCTGTTCGCGGACGAGAAGCTCAGCGGCTACTACCCGCTGCTCGGCGCCGAGCGCGCTGATCTTGAGTGGCTCGCCGCCGACGGCATCCGGGCCAAGCAGCGGCTCATTGAGGCGAACTTGCGGCTCGTCGTGTCGATCGCCAAGCGGTACATCGGCCGCGGGCTTGTCTTCCTTGACCTGATCCAGGAGGGCAACCTGGGGCTGATCCGCGCGGTCGAGAAGTTTGACTACACCCGCGGCTACAAGTTCTCTACCTACGCCACCTGGTGGATCCGGCAGGCCATCACCCGGGCGATCGCCGACCAGGCCCGCACGATCCGGGTGCCGGTGCACATGGTCGAGACGATCAACAAGCTCGCCCGGGTTACCCGCCAGCTGCACCAGGAGCTCGGCCGGGAGGCGACGGTCGACGAGATCGCCGTCGAGATGGGCATCGAGCCTGAGCGGGTCGCCGAGATCCAGCGGATCGCGCAGGAGCCGGTGTCGCTACAGTCGCCGATCGGGGAGGAGGAATCCGACCTCGGCGACTTCATCGAGGACGCGGATGCCGTGGTCCCGATGGAGGCGGCGGCGTTCATCATGCTCCAGGACCAGCTTGAGCGCGTGCTTTGCGACCTGTCCGACCGCGAGCAGCGGATCATCCAGCTCCGCTTCGGGCTGATGGACGGCCACCCGCGCACGCTGGAGGAGGTCGGCCGGGAGTTTGGCGTGACCCGCGAGCGCATCAGGCAGATCGAGTCCAAGACCCTGGCCAAGCTCCGCCACCCGAGCCGCGCCCTGCTACTGCGGGAGTATCTCGACTAGCCAAGCCTTTTCCCCGGCAGAACGGTCCCTCCCCCGGTCGCACCGGCCGCTCGTCCGTCCGGACGGTTGGGCTGGGGGAGGGGTCAGTCGTGATAGTCGTGCGCGGTGTGCCCGTTGCCGTTCATCGACGGGGTGTCGACCGTCGGCGTGTTCATGCTGGCGACTCGGTGCCGGGCCGGTCGCCTGGCGGTGTCCCGTGCCTTGTCGCGTGCCTTGCGAGCGCCCGAGCCGATGGCCTTCGATACTCCGGACGTGGCGGACTTGCACAGGTCGCCGACCTTGGCCGCGGCCGCCTTCTTCATGTTCGTCGCCTTGTCGCTGGCGGCCTTGAAGGTCCGCTGGGCGGGCGGGCTCTGCACGGCCTTGCGGGCGGACTTGGCCATCATGTCGTAGGGCTTGCGGCCGGCCTTGCTGCCAGCGATGAAGCCGACGGCGATCCCTGCCGCGAAGACAGCTCGCTGATACCGCATCTGGCATCCCCTCTTCTGTTCCGCCTCGCCTGTTGCTGGCCAGCCGCGCTCGTGGCCGGTCCTCCGGTCCCGCCGCCCAAGACCCAGGTGTGATGCGCTGCTGTATGGTGCGTTGCCGTGTGGTGCACTGCTGTCGTGCGTTGCTGTGTGGTGCACTGCTGTCTGTTGCACTGCCCCAAGTACGCTAGTCTTAACCCGCAGCGCCCGATGGGCCGGACTCCCGTCCCCTGGCCTGCTTGGCAGCCCACATCATTCCGGCGTAGCTCAGCTGGCAGAGCGTCCGACTGTTAATCGGATGGTCGTAGGTTCGAATCCTACCGCCGGAGCCTTCCGTATTTGCCCTTCTTACCTGCATGTATGGCGAGAAGAGAGCGTTTCCCATCACATAGGCAGCACCCGCCCGGGGTCAAGATCCCCACGAATCCCCACAACCGGCGTTGAGCGGACGGCCCGTCGCGGGCGGGCTGTATCCGGCGGCAGGCGTTTTGTATCCGGTCGGCGGCGCGTGTTGCCCGCCCCGTCAGCGGCTCGCGATGCACACTGGTGGCGGAGCGGCAGATTTACGGGGAGTTGAGTCTGATGACTGAAGAAGACCCGGATCGTCGGCATTTCGCGCGGCTGCTGAGGGCGTTCAGGGAGGCGCGGGGCCTGTCGCGGGCGGAGTTTGGCGCGCTGGCGGGCTACTCGGAGTCCACGATCAAGAGCTTCGAGACCGGCCAGCGGGCGGTGTATGAGTACCACGCCCGGCACTTCGACGAGGCGTTCGGCCTGGAGGACGTGTTCGTTCATGAGGCGAGCCGGTTCGGGAAGGCGGGCTACTCGGCCGCCTACGGGGCGTTCATTGACGTCATGGCCGAGGCGGACGATCTGTACTGGTTTGAGCAGTCGCTGGTTCCCGGACTCTTCCAGACGGAGGTGTACGCACGAGCGATCCTCTCGGTGCACCCGGGCGTTACCGATGAGCTGGTTGATGAGCGGACCGCGGCCCGGTTGGCGGGCCAGACGCTGCTCGACCGCTCGTCGCGGCTGCCGCGGGTGTGGGCGATTATGGACGAGGTGGCCCTCCGTCGTCGCCTAGGTGATGCCGCCGTGATGCACGACCAGCTAGGGAAGCTGGGCCAGGTGTCGAGGCTGCGGCACGTGAGTATTCAGGTCCTGCCAGGCCTGGATGGGCACGCCGGCCTGATGGGCGCGTTCGCGGTTGCCGAGCGGCGCGGGCACCCGAGTATTGTGCATCGAGAGGCCACAGTCGATGGCGACATGACGGACGACCCTGCCATCGCGGAGCAGGCAATGCTGGTCTTCAGGTCGCTGCAGACGCAGGCGCTACCTATGGACGCCTCCCGGGACCTGATCGCAAAGGTGGATGACGAGCAGTGGAAGGTACCAGCGCGAACTGGCGCACGAGCTCTTACAGCGCTTCCAACGGAGGGCAATGCGTAGAGGTCGGCATTGCCCCGGACCGCTCCCGGGCGACTAGCGTCCTGGTGCGCGACACCGCCGACCGGAGTGGGCCGGTGCTGTCTATCCGGCCGGCCGCATGGCGGGCACTCACCGCCGCTGTCGGCGAGGGTCGCTTTACCGCCGCTGATTACTAGGGCCAGGCTACGGAGGCAAGCGGCATTCCGATCACGCGTCGGTACTGCGCCGGATCATGCCCCAGCTGGCCGCGGCCATTGTCAGCGGTCAAGCTGACGCGGGCGGCCGCAGTCGGCCGGGCCGCCAGCCTCGTTGCGCGGGCACTTGCCGTGGGTATGAGTGATCACGTGCCTGGGCGAATTGTGCTGTACGGCGCCACTGGCCATACCGGTGGACTGACGGCGCGGGCGCTGGTCGCGAGCGGAGCGCGGCCGGTGCTCGCGGGCCGTGACCGGGGCCGGCTTGAGGCGCTGGCCGGGCGACTGTCGCGCGAGGGCGAGAGGCTGGAGACGGCCGTCGTCGGTTCGCCGGAGCCGGGGGCGGGGTCGCTGCGGGAGCTGATCGGCCCGGGCGACGTGCTGGTGTCGACGGCAGGGCCGTTCTTGCGGATCGGGCGGCCCGCGGTGGAGGCCGCCGTGGAGGCGGGCGCGATCTACCTCGACTCGACCGGTGAGCCGCCGTTCATCCGGCAGGTCTTCCAGGAGCTTGGCCCCAGGGCGGAGCGCACCGGCGCGGTGCTGCTGACCGCGTTCGGCTACGACTACGTGCCGGGCAACCTGGCGGGTGCGCTCGCGCTCGAGGCCGCCGGGCCTGCCGCGATGCAGGTCCGGGTCGGTTACTTCGTGAGCGGGGACCTAAGGAAGGGAGCCAGCGCGGGCACCCGCGCATCGATTGCCGGGATGCTGTTCGACCCGGGGTACTCGTTGCGTGGCGGACGGGTCGTCGCCGAGCGGACCGCCACGCACGTCGCCTCGTTCGAGATCGATGGCCGCGGGCGGCAGGCCTTCTCTGTCGGCTCATCCGAGCATTTCGCGCTGCCCAGGCTCCGGCGCGAGCCACCGGTCACCGACGTCGGCGTCTACCTCGGCTGGTTCGGTGGCGCCAGTGGGCTGGTCCGTTATGCTACCCAATTGGCCGCGCTCGCTGGTCGCAGCCGGAGCGTGCGCGGTCTCGTCGATCAGCAGGCGCGCCGGATCCAGCGCAGCCGGGCCGTGCCGGCCGGGCAGGCCCTGCGCAGCGACGTCGTGGCTGAGGCGGCCGATGCCCAGGGCAGGCGCCTTGTGACGGTTCGCCTGACTGGCGGTGACCCGTATTCCTTCACCGCGCGCATGCTCGCCTGGGCGGCGAGTACGGCCGCTGCCGAGGGCATCCGGCCCGCGGGCGCGCTCGGGCCGGCCGAGGCATTCGGGGTCGCCCGCCTCGAAAGCGCGTGCGCCGCGGCCGGGTTCCATCGCCAGGTGCCGCTTCCCGGGTAGCGACCCCGCAGCACCAATGCGTCAGAGCTGTCGCGGGGGCTCACGGGGGCAGCAGCGATGCGTCAGAGCTGTCACGGGGGCAGCAGCGATGCGTCAGAGCTGTCTCGGGGGGCACGCGGGGGCAGCACCAATGCGTCAGAGCTGTCACGGGGGCAGCAGCGATGCGTCAGAGCTGTCTCGGGCGGAAGTGAGCCATGCGTGCAAGATGGTGAATATGTCCGACTCTTGATCTTCTTGTATGAGGCGGGAGTGGGAATCGGTTGACTTTAGATGCCTTGCGGTAAATACTGGCTTTCGTCGGTAAGACGCCTGTGGTAACTGCGGACCCAAAGCCCGCCAGCCCAGGGACGGGGAAGTTCTTGTCTGCCGCCAGGAACCGCGCTACTTCAGCACGGTCAGGGCGGTAATTCGAGCATGCCCCATTTATCTGGGTGGCACCTTGGGTGTCTCGATGAATGGAGGCAGCATGCCCGCCACGCCAACTTATCCGGGGATCTATCTTGAGGAGATTCCCAGCGGGGTCAGCGCCATTGCGGCGGTCACCACCTCGGTTGCCGCGTTCGTTGGCTACACTCCCCGCGGCCCACTCGAGACGCCGGTAACGCTAACGAGCTTCGCCGACTTCGAGCGTACTTTCGGCGGCCTCTCGCCGAGCAGCGTCCTCAGCTACACCGTGCAGCACTTCTTCGCCAGCGGCGGCGCGGTCGCCATTGTCGTCCGGCTGGCCACGGGCTCGGCTGCCGCCACCGGCAAGATCAGCGCGGGCCGCAGCACGGCGCTTACCGTAACGGCCAGGGACCCGGGCTCGTGGGGCGGGACGCTGCGGGTCGCGACCGACAACAACACCCAGGTCGAGGGAACCTTCAACCTCAGCGTCTTCGACCTCGCGGGCACGGTTTCCGAGAGCTACCACAACCTTTCCATGGCGCCAGGCGACCCGAGGTTCGTCGAGCAGATCGTCAACTCGGCCTCGACGCTGATTAGCGTCCAGGCGGCGGGCAGCAACCCGCCCGACCCGTCGGGAACCGTGTCCAATCCGATCCCGGCGGTGCCCGCCCCGGCCGGCCTGCGCAACAAGACGGTCACCGCGGCGATAGGCCCGCACAAGACGACCTTTCCCCTTTACGACCCGCAGGCCGACGGCGCGGCGCCGGCTACGCCGGGCCAGCTGGCCATGCTGCTTGAGGCCAAGATCCGCCGGGGCGGCGGCGCACTGGGCGGGGTCCGGGTGAGCGCGGTCGGTGCCCGGCTGCACGCCCGCGGCGCCACCGACGACGTGCTGAGCCTCACCGGCGACGGCGCGACCGACCTGGGCCTGGCGGGCACCGCCTCCCCGGGTGCCCGCCCGCTGGCCGGCGGGGCCGACGGCAGCCGCCCAGCGGCCGCCGCCGACATCATTGGCAGCGCGGACGACAAGACGGGCCTGTACTCGCTGCTCGACGTCATGGACGTCAACCTGCTTTGCCTGCCCGACCTGGCCGATCCGGCGCTAGCGGGAGCGCGGGTAGCGGTGCTTTCCGCCGCGGACCAGCTCTGCCGGGACAAGCGGATGTTCCTCATCGTGGACAGCCCGGCCGAGTGGCAGAGCCTGCCGCAGGCGCGGGCCGGGCTGGCGGAGCTCGACCCGGTGCGCAGCGATCATTCCGCGCTGTACTTCCCCCAGGTTCGGCTGACCGATCCGCTCAGCGGGCTGCCCCGCAGCTTCCCGCCCTGCGGCGTGATCGCGGGGATGATGGCGGCGACCGACGGCAGTCGCGGCGTATGGAAGGCGCCGGCCGGGACGAGCGCGGCCCTGACCGGCGTGCTCGGCCTGACCGTGCCGCTGACCGATCCCGAGAACGGCCTGCTCAACCCGCTCGGCGTGAACTGCCTGCGGTCCTTCCCCATCATCGGCCCGGTGGTCTGGGGCGCGCGGACGCTGCAGGGGGCGGACGCGCTCGCCTCGGACTGGAAGTACATCGCCGTCCGGCGGACCGCGCTGATGATCGAGGAAAGCCTCTACCGGGGCACGAAGTGGGTTCTGTTCGAGCCTAACGACGAGCGGCTATGGGGCCAGATCAGGCTAAACGTCGGCGCGTTCATGCAGTCACTGTTCCGGCAGGGTGCCTTCCAGGGGTCTTCCGCGAGGAACGCCTATTTGGTCAAGTGCGATGGCACCACCACGACGCAGGACGACATCAACAAGGGCATCGTCAACATCATTGTCGGGTTCGCGCCGCTGAAGCCGGCCGAGTTCGTATTCATCAAGATCCAGCAGACGGCAGGTCAGGCCTAGGCCGACGCGGAGGTTTTCGATCATGGCCGAGTTCATCGTGAATCCGCTGCGGTTCGACCCGTACAAGAATTTCAAGTTCCTGGTCCTGTGGGACGGCCGGGTCGTCGCGGGCGTAAGCAAGGTCAGCGCGCTCAAGCGGACCACCGAGGTGGTCAAGCACCGCAGCGGCGGCGACCCGAGCACGCCCAGGCTCGCCCCGGGTCGCACAGAATTTGACGCGATCACGCTGGAGCGGGGCGTCACCCACGACGCCGAGTTCGACCGCTGGGCCAACAAGGTCTGGACGGTCGGCCAGCAGCTCGGCTCCGAGCAGTCGAGGGATTTCCGCAAGGACATCGTCATCCAGTTGCTTAACGAGGCGGGCCAGGTCGCCCTCGTCTACAAGGTTCACCGGGCGTGGCCGAGCGAGTACCAGATCGTCAGCGAGCTTGACGGGAACGCCAACGCGGTCGCCATCCAGAGCCTGAAGCTGGAGAACGAGGGCTGGGAGCGGGACTACGACGTGCCGGAACCGGTCGAGCCGCTCTTCACGATCCCGTCCTAGGCAGCGGGCTTCTGGCCTGGTGCGGATGAGGCGAGCGCGATGAGAGGGATCACCGTTCCCAGCGGACCGGAGCTGCTCGACAGCTGGGAGGCCGGGCAGGCCGCGAGCGATGCCGACCGGGCGCTGCTGCTGCATGCCCTCGCGCGCCCGGCCGCCGACATGAGCCGGCTGCTGAGCACCCCCGTTGGGTCGCGCGACGCGGACCTGCTGACGCTGCGCGCACTGCTGTTCGGTGAGCTGGCCCAGGTCCGGCTCCGCTGCGACGGCTGCGCCGGGGAGCTCGAGTTCGCCCTCGACATTGGCCAACTACTGACCGGCGACGGGCCGGCCGAAGGCGCGAACGAGCCGATCGAGGTCGCGCTGGGGGAATGGACGGTGTGCTTCCGGCGACTCACCCCGGCTGATCTGCTCGCGGTCAGCCAGTCGGCGCCGGCCGATGCCAGAAGCCTGCTGATCCAGCGGTGCGTGCTGAAGGTAACCAGGGACACGGGGCCGGCCGCCCCCGCGGACCTGCCAGTGCCGGTGCAGGAAAAGCTGGCCGAGGCGGTGGCCGAGGCCGACCCGGACGCCGATCTGCGGCTCGACGCCCCCTGCCCGGACTGCGGGCACCACACCAGCGCGATGGTCGACGCGGCATCGTTCCTGTGGGCCGAGCTCGACGCCTGGGCCCGCGGCACCCTGGTCGAGGTGCACCTGCTCGCCAGCACCTACGGCTGGACCGAGCCCGAGGTGCTGGCCCTGTCGCCGCGGCGCCGCCGCCACTACCTGGAGCTGGCCGGGCATGCCTGACTTCTTCGACCGCCTGATCGCGCGCGGGGCACAGCGCCCCGGCGGAGGAATGACCTCCTCGAGCCAGCCGGACCGGCGAGCCGGCGCCGCCAGCGGGCCGCCCCCGATCACGCTCGCGCTTCCCCGGCTTCCCGGCCCCTTCGAGCGGCTGGCCGCGGAGCCGTCCGATACCTTCTTCGAGGTCATCGACGAGTCCCGGCAAGCGGATGGGGCGCCTCCAGGCTCGGCCCGGGCCAGGCCGGCCCTCGGCCGCCTGGCCGGAGCGCGGCCCGCGATCCTCTCGCCCCCACTGGCGGGCGGCCCCATCACGGCGCCCGCAGCGTCCCCGGCCACGCCCCGGCCCGCCGGGCCGTCGCCCGCCGGGCCGGCTCGCGCGCACCCCGCTCCGCTGCTGCCACGGGCCACGCCGGCCGGCCTGGTCGCCGGGGCCGCCGTCACCGCGGCGGGCCCGGCATCCGTCCAGGCCAGTGCGTCGGCCGGAGGTGGCGACCAGGAGCGAGGCAGTTCGGCCGGTCGCGCCGGTCGGGCCGAGCATCCCATCGGGCCGTCGTCGCCCCCGCGCCCGCTGGTGGTTCCCGCTAGTGCCGTTCACGCCGCGCGGCCCGCCGCCGACGCCGCGCGCACCGCGGCGGCCCAGCCGGCCGCGCCGCCGCCCGTGGTCGTGCGGATCGGCCGGATCGAGGTGCGTGATACCAGCCCCGGCCGCCGTGAGCGCCCGGCCAGGCGCAAGCCAGGCCGAGCCGCGCCCAGGCTCACGCTGGCCCAGTACCTGGCGGCGGCGAGCGGCGGGCGCAACGGCGGCTGGCCGGGAGGCGGCCGATGAGCAACCACCTGGCTGTCGCCACGGTCACCGAGGCCCTGCGTGAGCTCATCGCCAGGAACCTGACCGACCTGCCCCTGGCGGTGAACGTAAGCGCCCAGCGCCCGCCGACCGAGCCGCCGGCCGAGCCAACGATCACCATCTTCTGCTACCAGGTCACCCCGGATCCACAGCTGCGCAACCTGGACGCGCCGACCAGGGCCAACGACGGCACCCTGCTCAAGGTGCCAAAGGCCGCCCTGGACCTGAGCTACCTGATCAGCTTCTACGGCGACGAGGGCCAGCTCGTGCCACAGCGGATGCTCGGCTGCGTGGTGCGCGCGCTCTACGTTCAGCCCGCGCTCTCCCACGACGACATCGTCGCGGCCGAGGCCCAGCCCTTCCTGGCCGGCTCGGACCTGGGCGCGTCGCCGCAGCGGGTCAGGTTCACGCCGACCCACCTGGACATCGACGAGCTGTACAAGCTGTGGACGATGATGACCGGTACCCAGATGGCGCTGTCGCTCACGTACCTGGCGACGCTGGTGTTCATCGACGGCACCCAGGCGCCCGCCGTCGGCCAGGAGGTGCTCACCCGCAACATCACGGTGACCGGGTCGGTCCCGGCCCCGAGCGCGGGCGCGCCCTGATGGCCGGTCCCGCCGATCCCCGGTCACGCCCCAGGAGGCCGCCCCACCAGGCTGCTCTCGCGGCCGCGGTCACTGCCGTTCTGGCTAGGATCGACCGCCTGGCCAGCGTCGGCCCGAGCCCGGTCGGTGGCCCGAGCCCGGACGGTGGCCCGAGCGGGGCTTTCGATTCGGGCGCGGCTCGTGATTCGGGCGCGGCTCGTGATTCGGGTGCGACTCCCGACTCGGGGGCGACTCCCGACTCGGGGGCGGCTCGTGATTCGGGTGCGGGAGAGGAGACCGCGAGCGCGCTGGCGGCCACGGTCGCCTGCTTCGGCCTCACGCCATTCGAGCGGGACGTCCTCGTGCTGGCCGCGGCGGCGGAAGTCGACCCGAGCACGGCCGCCCGCTGCGCCAAGGCGAGCGGCGACCCGCTGCACCCCTACCCGACGTTCTCGCTGGCGCTGGCCGGGCTCACCGACCCGCACTGGAGCGCGCTCACCCCCACCGCTCCGCTGCGCCGCTGGCACCTCATCGAGCTCGACGACGAGACCTCGCTTACGTCGGCGCGGATCCGCATCGACGAGCGGATCCTGCACTTCCTGGTCGGTGTTCGCTACCTTGAGCCCCGGCTGCGCGGCCTGATGCTCCTCCTCGACCCGCCGCCGGACGTTCCGGCACCGCACCAGGCCGCGGCGGACGCGCTGGCCGCCCGGTGGGCCATGACCCCGGTCGTCAGCACCCGCCCGCTGGCCGGCCTGACCGGGGCCGACCGGCAGACCCGCCGCGAGATCACCGCCTGGGCGGCAAGGCAGGCGGGACTGAACGCCTACGTCCTTCAGCCCGCTGACCTCCCGGCCGAGCCCGCCGACCGCGACACGCTCGCCCGGCTGTGGGAACGCGAGGCGATCCTGCTGCCCGCCGCGCTCCTGATCGAGGTGGCTGAGGCCGAGCGAGACCGCTGCGAGCCGTTCTGCGCCTCGCTAGGCGTGCCGGTCGTGCTCAGCGCGGGCGCCCACGCGCCGTTCGAGATGATCACGACCGAGGTCGTCACCGTTGCCCCGCTTGCCCCCGACGACCAGCTTCGGCTGTGGCGCTCCGCCCTGGGCACAGCCGGGGCCGGGGCGGGCCTCGCCCAGCTCACCACGCAGTTCTCGCTGCCCGCGCACGCGATCAGGGCGGCGACCGCGACGGTCAGGCGCCAGCTCGCCTCCGGATGCGACCGCGCAGGTCCCGACGGCGCAGGTCCCGACGGCGCAGGTCCCGACGGCGCAGTGCCTGACGAGGCGGGCTTGGACGGGGCGGGCCTTGCAGGGCCCGGCGGGGCGGTGGACATCGGCCGGCTGGCCTGGCAGGCCGGCCTGGCCGAGGCCCGGCTTGGGCTTGACGAGATGGGGCGCCGGGTGGAACCGCGAGCAACCGTGGAAGACCTGGTGCTGCCGGCGCAACAGCGGGCGGTGCTCGACGAGATCGTGGCCCACGTCCGCCAGCGCGCCCGGGTTCACGAAGAGTGGGGCTTCTCCACCGTGCTGCGCCGCGGCCTCGGCGTGACCGCGCTGTTCGCGGGCGGCACCGGCACCGGCAAGACGCTGGCCGCGGAGGTCGTCGCGGGCGCGCTCGGCCTGGACCTGTTCGTCGTCGACCTGTCCCAGATCGTCAGCAAGTACATCGGGGAGACCGAGAAGAACCTGCGCCGGGTGTTCGACGCTGCGGAGCGGGGCGGAGCGGTGCTGCTGTTCGACGAGGCGGACGCGCTGTTCGGCAAGCGCAGCGAGGTTAAGGACAGCCACGACCGGTACGCGAACATCGAGGTCAGCTACCTGCTGATGCGGATGGAGGCCTACCGGGGCCTGGCCGTGCTCACGACTAACATGCGCAAGGCGCTGGACTCGGCCTTCCTGCGGCGGCTCCGGTTCGTGGTCGAGTTCCCGTTTCCAGGACCGGCCGAGCGGGCCGAGATCTGGCGCCGCGTCATCCCGCCGCGCGCCCCCGCCGACCGCCTCGACTTCGCGCGCCTCGGGCAGCTGACCGTGACCGGCGGGAACATCCGCAACATCGCCCTGTCCGCCGCCTTCCTCGCGGCGGATGAGGGCGCGCCGATCGCCATGCGGCACATGAAGGCGGCCGCGCACACGGAGTACCTGAAGCTCGACCGCTCCATCACCCCCGCAGAGGTGGCGGGCTGGGAATGACTGAGCCGATTAGCCAGAACGAGACCGCCACCTCGGCCCAGCCCCCGGGGGCGGTGGCCCGCGTTTTCCGCGTGGAGATCGACGAGCTGATCATTGACGGCTTCGGGGCGAGGGGCGACCGTCCGCCGAGCTCAAGACAGCAAGTGTCCGGTCGCGCGGACTCCAGCCGGCCGGGCTCTGGTCGCGAGGGCACTGGTCGGCCGGGCTCTGGCCGCGAAGGCTCTGGCCGCGAAGCCTCTGGCTGGCCGGGCCCTCGCCGCCCGGCTGCCCGCCTGGACGCCACTGCGGCGGCCGCGGCGCTGCGCCGTGAACTGGCCCGTGAGCTGGCCGGTGCCGGGCCGGAAGCCGAGCAGCTGGCCCGGGCGATCGCCGACGCGGTGTTCCGCCAGCTGACGGCGGCGCCGCCGGTCAAGAGTGGCCCGCGATGACTCCCACCGCCACGCACGCCGAGCGT
>Ga0335075_10000343_pt1 | contig 83643 bp, 72 predicted proteins | sample Lox_Sample_24_FD_206723 | JGI IMG/M metagenome (GOLD analysis project Ga0335075, IMG submission 206723) | Soil microbial communities from Loxahatchee National Wildlife Refuge, Florida, United States - Lox_Sample_2.4 | ecosystem: Environmental > Terrestrial > Soil > Wetlands | place: USA... | reverse complement strand
GCGGGCTGTATGGAATGTGGTAGCGGGGGCAGGATTTGAACCTGCGACCTTCGGGTTATGAGCCCGACGAGCTGCCAGACTGCTCCACCCCGCACCAGGAAGCCGCGCATTGTACAAGGTGCGGTGCGGCGCGGCAACGGCGATTGCTGCCGCAGGCTCGCAACACCTAAACGACTGTGGGCTGGCTGGCCGGCGGAGCGCCGGAAGGAGCGCTCGGCGGACCTGGCAGCAGCAGCCCTCTTAGCACATCGGGGTCGACGGGCTTGACCAAGTGGTGATCGAAGCCGGCTGCCAGTGAGCGCTCGCGGGCCTCGGGGGCGGCGTGTCCGGTGACGGCGACCAGCAGGACGCGGTGACCGGTGGGCTCCCGGCGAAAGCGGCTGGCAATCTGGTAGCCGTCCAGGCCGGGCAGCCCGAGATCGATCACGGCGACGTCCGGGATCTCGGTTCTGAGCAGCTCGAGGCCGCTCTGGCCTTCCCCGGCTTCGAGGACCAGGTGCCCTTCGAGCTCCAGCATCATCCGGTAGATCTCGCGGGCGTCCCGATTGTCCTCGATCAGGAGAACGCGGCGCGGCGCCGCCTTGGGCGGGGGTGGGGGCTCACGTAACGGCACAGCTCGAGCATACACCTTCCGCTTCAGCGGAGCTTCTCGCGCAGCTTTTCAGCCAGCTTGGCGCCAGCCTGGCCTTCGAGGGCCTGCGCGGGCCAGCCGATCCCAAGACCTTCGTCATGGCGGGGCTTTGGAATGATGTGGAAATGAACGTGCGGGACCGCTTGATGCGCCGAGCTGCCATTGTTCTCGAGCACGTTGTAGTCCTTGACTCCCGTCACGGCGATAACGGCGCGGCAGATGCGCGGCAGTACGCGCCCGAGCGCGGCGGCGGAGTCGTCCGAGAGCGCATCGAGCGTCGGCGCGGGCTCCTTCGGAATGACCAGGGTATGACCGGTGCTGAGCGGATTGATGTCGAGGAAGGCGAACACCCGCTCATCCTCGTAGACCTTGTGGCAGGGGATCGCCCCGCTTAGGATCTTGCCGAATATAGTCTCTGACATGAATGCCGCTCCATTGCGCTCGCTGCGGTAATGGGCGCATTGTCTCGCAACGGGGGGCGGCCCGGAACATGGATGCCCTCCGACCGTCTACCCTGCGAGGTGTATTGAGAAGCGCCGCGCCGCGCGAGGTGAAGTGTGCAGTCTCTGCTGCGCTGGTTCTCGCCGTTTCGGCTGATGAAGGATGTCAGCCGGGGCACGCGTGAGGAGCAGATCGCCGCCTACCGATCCAACCGGCGCAGGCGAGCCGAGCTTACGGCCTGCATGCGGCGCTGGGCGTTCGTGCTCGCGGGCGCGGCCCTCCTGACGCAACGATTCGACGCCCTGGGCTCGGCGGACCATGCCTCGGCGAGTGCAAACGTGTTCGTCTACTTGGCTGCCGCGTCTGCGACGCTCCTCGTCTGCGGCCTGTGCGTGCTTTTCATCACGGCCTATGTGTACGTTTACCTGACCAGTCACGAAGGATGATGATTGGCCCGAAAGCGTGTCGGTAAGCAGCGCAGGGCCGTTCCCCGGGCCGCAGGATGAATCCCCGCCACAGGGCCCACCTGGCCGTGCAAAGCGGCAGGATGCCGGCTTGGCGCCAATCAACTAGTGGCGCGGGGGCAGCGTGATGCCGAGACGGCGCATCTTGCGGTAGAGCGTGTTGCGCCCGATGCCGAGCTTCTGCGCAACCCGGCTGATATTGCCGTGGTGCAGCTCGATCTCCTTGAGCAGTGCGCCGCGCTCGGCTCTCTCCAGGGGGTTCAATCCCTGGGCCTCGGGTGGCAGCTCGCTTTCCTCGGGCGTCGCCGGCTCCGGCTCGCCCACGCCGTAGTCGGCCGGCAGGCAGCTGCCGTCGAGCCGATCAGCGGAGCGCATCGCGATCATCCCGCGCATCACATTGCGAAGCTGCCGGATGTTGCCCGGCCACGCGTAGGCGCGCAGCGCATCCGCGAGCTCGTCTCCCAACGCCACCGTCGGTGTCGCGGCGCTTTCCTGCGCGAAGATATGGCGGATGAGCGCCGCCTTGTCTTTGCGCTCACGCAGCGGCGGCAGCGTCAGCACCAGGCTCTGCAGCCGGTAGAAAAGATCCTCGCGGAATTCGCCGCGACGGACTTTCTCCTGCAGCCCGCCGCGCGCGGCGCTCACGACCCTGACGTCGACGCGGACCGGGGTCTCACCCCCGGGGCGCAGCACTTCGCGCTCCTCGATCACGTGCAACAGTCGCGCCTGCAGCTCGAGGGGCAGCTCGCCGACATCATCGAGGAACAGTGTGCCGCCGTTCGCCTGTACGATGCGCCCCAGGTCCTCATCCACTTCAGTCTTCTCGCCCGGCGCGGCGCCTTCGCGCTGGGGTGATGCCGCGGCAGTCGCAGGCGCGGTTGGCGCGGCCGGGTGAGCAACGTGGGGTGCGGTGTGGGAAGCGGCAGGGCGGCCAAAGAGCTCCTGCTCGAGCTGCGCCTCCCGCAGGGAGCTGCAGTTGACGGCCACGAACGGCTTGTCGGAGCGGTCGCTCGAGGCATGCATGGCGCGGGCGAAAAACTCCTTGCCGGTTCCCGATTCTCCGAGGAGGAGGATCGGCACTTCCCGCGATTGCGTGCGCCGCGCGGCCTGGATGTTGCGTGCCATCATCGGATCGCCGAAGTCGAGCTCATCGAGCGGGCTGCGTCCCGGATCGGGCGCTGTCAGCTCCTCGATGCGCGCCACCCGCTGCTTGCTGCTGCCGAGGGCGCGCTTGGACTGCGGTGCCTGGGCGATCGCGAAGAATCGGCCGCCGTGGCGGGCGTCGTAGATCGGCAGGGGATGGAAGGATTTTTTCTGGCTGCGGCCGACGAGGGCGCTCAACGAGATGTTGAACACCCGCTCGAGCGGCGCACCGGTGAGCTCGGCCGCATTCTTGACGCCGAGCTGGAAGAGGGCGTTGCGGTCGAGCGCCGCGATCGCGCCGGCCGCATCGAGTGCGATGATGCCTTCACCCCAGGTACCGACCAGCTCCGGCCGGCTGTGGAAGCGCACCACGAACTCGTCCTTGAACCGATAGAGGAAGAGCCGATTCTCGATCATCTGCGCCGACATGTTGACCAGCACCAGGGTGTGCTGCTGCGCCCGGTCGGATTCTCCGGATGCGTCGAGCACCGCGACCAGGTCGCCGCGGTAATCGAAAATCGGCGCCGCGCAGCAGGTGAGGCCCGTGTTGCGCGAGAAGAAATGCTGGTCGCGATGGATGATGAGGGGCGCCCGCTCGAAGAGGCAGGTGCCCATGCCGTTGGTACCGCCGTGCTCCTCGCTCCAGACCGCGCCGAGTACGAGGCCGGTACGGAAGGCGGCGTTGCGGAAGCTCAGGTCGCCGTAATAGTCGAGCAGCACGCCATCGCGGTCGGTGAGGATGATCGAGTACCCGGATCCGGCGAGCTGATGATAAAGGTGAGCCATCTCCGCGTCGGCGAAGGAGACCAGCTCCAGGTTGCGCTCCTTGCGTGCCAGGCGCTCGTCGCGCGGCAGCACGTAGGGCTCGCGCTGGGACTGCGGGTCGAGGTGGTATTGCGTGAGGCAGCGCAGCCAGGAGCGCTTCACGTAGTCGGGCGTCCCCGGGCCCTCGTCCCGGGCGGTGCCGCGCAATACCGATTGGATATAGCGGGCGTGACTGCCGATCGGCTGCAGCATGGGATCCCCCTCTCGATCGAGCCGGCATTATGCCATGGGAAATTCTGCTGCTGCCCCCGAGCATCGAAACCGGTACAGCGGCACAGGCGATTGTTCCGAATTGGAACAAGACCCCCGCGCGAGGCCCTCTGGGCTCGGCCCCGCGCGGCTGCGGGTGGATCCGCGGCTAAACTGTCCTATCCGCTGCGCCTACCGAGTCAGAGAGGACCTACATGAAAACCAAGGCAGCCATTGCATATGCCGCCGGCAAGCCGCTCGAGATCGCCACGGTCGAGCTGGAAGGACCCAAGGCGGGCGAGGTTCTGGTCGAGATCAAGGCGAGCGGGGTCTGCCATACCGATGAGTTCACCCGCTCGGGCGCCGACCCGGAGGGCCTCTTCCCGGTGATCTTCGGTCACGAGGGCGCCGGAATCGTGGTCGATGTCGGCCCGGGTGTCACCTCGCTGAAGAAGGGCGATCACGTCATTCCGCTCTACACGCCGGAATGCCGGCAGTGCAAATCCTGCCTCTCCCGCAAGACCAACCTGTGCACGGCCATCCGTGCGACACAGGGCAAGGGTGTGATGCCCGACGGCACCAGCCGCTTCTCGATCGGCAATGAGATGGTGCACCACTACATGGGCTGCTCGACCTTCTCCAACTACACGGTGCTGCCGGAGATCGCGCTGGCGAAGATCCGCGAGGACGCGCCCTTCGAGAAGGTCTGTTACATCGGTTGCGGCGTGACCACGGGCATCGGTGCCGTCATCAACACGGCGAAGGTCGAGCCCGGCGCCAATGTGGTGGTGTTCGGCCTCGGCGGCATCGGCCTCAACGTCATCCAGGGGGCCCGTCTGGTCGGTGCCAACAAGATCGTCGGGGTCGATCTGAATCCACGGCGCAAGGCGCTCGCGGAGCGCTTCGGCATGACGCACTTCGTCAATCCGAAGGAAGTCGGCGGCGATCTCGTACAGCACCTGGTCGCCCTCACCGACGGGGGAGCGGACTACAGCTTTGAGTGCGTCGGCAGCGTCGATCTCATGCGTCAGGCCCTGGAATGCTGCCACCGCGGCTGGGGCGTATCGGTGATCATCGGGGTCGCCGGCGCGGGACAGGAAATCAAGACCCGGCCGTTCCAGCTCGTGACCGGCCGGGTGTGGAAGGGCACCGCGTTCGGCGGCGCCAGAGGCCGCACGGACGTGCCGAAGATCGTCGACTGGTACATGGACAAGAAGATCAACATCGACGACCTCATCACGCACGTGATGCCGCTCGAGAAGATCAACGACGCATTCGACCTCATGCACAAAGGCGAGTCGATCCGTTCCGTGGTGACGTTCTGAAGCCAACAACTACTGCGAGGACAAACACATGGCCATCTCGATCCATCCGGCAGTCGATCGCGGCGTCAAGCCGGGCAATTCCGGATTCGCGGGCGGCACACTCACCTGCAAATGCGCCAGCTCGCCCGTGACGGTGAGCCTCGGCGGCAACGTCGCATACGATCACGTCTGCGGCTGCACCAAGTGCTGGAAGCCCCAGGGGGCGACTTTCTCCCTGATCGCGGTGATCCCGCGCGAGAAGGTCTCGGTCACCGCCAACGGGCAGAAGCTGAAGGTCGTCGACTCCAATGCGCCGATCCAGCGCTATGCCTGCACCGGCTGCGGCGTGCACATGTACGGACGGATCGAGAACAAGGGTCATCCCTTCTACGGCTTCGATTTCGTCCATCCGGAGCTCTTTCGCGAGCAGGGCTGGGCGGCGCCGGAGTTCGCCGCGTTCGTCTCCTCCATCATCGAGGCGGGATACCCACCCGCGAAGATGGGCGAGGTGCGCGCGCGGCTGAAGGAGCTGGGACTCGAGCCCTATGACTGCCTCTCGCCAGGCCTGATGGATGCGATCGCAACGCATTCCGCCAAGGCGAAGGGAACGCTCGCGGCCTAGCCCTTGGGCTGGCGCAGGAGCGAGGGTCGCAGATCGGCCACGGAACGGCAGCCGAGCTGACCGAGAACGCGATCGAGCTCGACGGCGAGCATGTCGAGCGCCCGGCGTACGCCGCGCTCGCCGTCGGCTGCAAGCCCGTAAAGGGCCGCGCGACCGATCATCACGGTATGCGCGCCCAAGGCGAGCGCCTTCGCGATGTCGCTGCCGCGCCGGAAGCCGCTGTCGATCACGACGGTCAGGCGGTCTGCGACTGCCGCGGCGATCTCCCCGAGCACCTCGATGGGCGCCACGCAGTAGTCGAGCTGCCGCCCTCCATGGTTGGTGAGCACGATGCCATCGCATCCGGCATCGGCGGCGCGCCGTGCGTCATCGACGCTGAGCACTCCTTTGATGAGGAGCTTGCCGGGCCAATGCCGCCGTATCCATGAGATGTCCGCCCAGGTGATCGTCGGCTCGAACATCTGCGGAATGATGGTGCTGCCGCCCACGGCGCTGGCGGCGCCGCGCGGCAGGAAGGCCTCTATGTTGCGGAACCGCGGGACACCCCTGCGCAGGAGCACCTCGATGAGCCAGCGTGGATGACGCATGACATCGAGGATCGCCGGCAGATTCAGCTTGCCGGGCTTCGCGTAATTGCGTCTGTCCCATTCCCGACTGCCGAAGACATTGGCGTCGGACGTGAGTAGCAGCGCCTCATAACCGGCAGCGGCGGCCCGGGCCATGATGTCCTCCGCGATGGCGCGGTTCTTCATGACATAGAGCTGCATCCAGAGCCGCCCGCCGGCTTGGACCGCGACGTCCTCCAGCCGGGTGGTCGACAGGGTGCTCAGGGTGAAAGGAATTCCGCAAGCGGCTGCCGCGCGTGCCAAACCGATATCGCCGTCGGGATGCAGCATGCCGTTGAGGCCCGTCGGCGCGATGACGAGCGGCGCGGCGCAGGGCCGCCCGAACACCGAGGTCGCCAGACTTCTGCCCGCGGTGTCGATGAGCGTCTGCGGCACGAAGCGCAAGGCCGTGAAGGCCGCACGATTGCGCCGCAGTGTCGCCTCGTCCTCCGCGCCGCCTTCGACGTACTCGAAGGCGAAGCCCGGCACGCGGCGGCGCGCGATCTCGCGCAGGTCGGCGACGCTCAGCGCCCGGGCGCAATCGCGCCCGACGCTCGCGCGCCGTTTCCAGGGCATGGGCGCTACTCGAGGGCCAGGTCTACTCGCGTGGCGTTGAACGTGTTGGTTGCGGGATCGTAGGAGCCCATTGCGACCAGGCGGTATACCGACGCCGATCCGTTCAAAGTGGTGCCGAGCGCCGTGGCGAAGGCGGTCGACGTGCTGTACATGGAGACGCCGTTGGCGGCATTGCCGATCGCGAACTGAGTGGCACCGGAAATCGTGATGGCGGGTGTCCCCGAGATCGGCGAGGTATAGGGGCCGATCACGACCGCCGCGAGATCGCTGCCAGCCAGATTCACGGTCAGACTCGTGGCGTCGGCGGACGTGAAGGGCGCTGTGCTGCCGCTGCTGCCGGCGCCCCATTCCACTTCGAAGACCGCGCTTTCGGAGGCGCCTGGTGTCACCGCAGTCGCATTGAAGTCGGGCGGCGCGCTGGCGTCCGGGGCCGGAAAGCCGTCGATCCGCAGCAGCGTGCCGGCAGGAATCGCGCTCAGGTCGGGTCCCGTGCTGGGCGCGATGGTGCTCGCCGCGCTGGTGTTGACAACGTAGCTCGCCGCGGCGGCGTTATCGGCGGCCACGGTGCCGGTCCCCGCGAAGTCGAAGTTGGTTGCCTGGACGTTCGTGGTTCCCATCGTGGACAGGCTGACCGAAGCGGAGCCGAGCGTGCCCGAATTGAGCGTGCCCCAGATCGGGGTGGATTGCAGGCGCACCAGGCCGGAAGTGGAGTCGAGAGTGAGCGTACTGGCGCCAGGGCTGGGGTTGATGCCGACAGCGTCCACCTGCGAGCCGACGGAGATCGACTGGATGTTGAACGGGGTACCGGCGGGAGGCATGACACCGTCCTCCGTGACCAAAGTGGAAGCGCTCAGATCGATGCTGGCGGTCGGAAAAAAGGTGTAGCACAGATTACTGATGCAGTAACCTTCGTAGTACAGGTATGTGGCGTTGGCTACGGTAAGGACGCCGCCGCTTATGCCCGTCACGATGCCTTCGACGTGCTCGTACACACCATTCGAGACGACCGTGCCTGCATATACCTGCGTCGCCGTCATCGAGGGAGTGATGCTCGATGCGCTGCCGGCGGGCGTGCCATTCAGGCTTCCAATCGCGATTACCGGTGTATTCGCTGCGACGCTTTGAAGTGCGGCCAGTCCGGTCGGACCGACGTAAGCAACCCCATCGATGTTGTAGTAGGTAGTCGCAGTGGTATCGACGGTCAGTGCGCCGACCGTGGAGTAGACGTTGTCCTCGAAGGGCCTGAGATCCTCGACGAAGGTGCCCTGGTTCGGGGTGGCGACTACGAACAGGCCACGGGCTCGAACCGGCTCGGTGTCGGTTGAGGGTGATACCGCCTCCACGAACGGCCTCACGGTCACCGAGTTCGCGGATGGATCGATGCTGTTGGAAGCAGCCAGGTTGAAGTCGAGGGCGAGCGGCGTCGACTGATTTTGACCGACGACCAGCGGATGCGACGGGTCGAATTTGACGGTGACGTAAATGATGCCGGGATCGACGTCGCCGGACGAGTCCTCGACCGTTGCCGGGGCCGGCTGGCCATTGATGTATATGATCGGTTCCGAATAGTCGACGCCGATGACGATCGAGTTATACGTGCCGTCCGGAACTCCCACGGCGTTCAGCAGCTCGCTGAGGTCCACCCGCTGGGTCAGGTCCGCGAATTCCTCGTAGGTGTAGCCGGCCGGGTATGCGACATAGCCGTCGCTGCGCGTCATGCTGTAGACGCTTATGCCGACCACGTAGGTCGAGAAATCCTCCGCCGCCTGGGTCGTGACCGTCACGACCGGGGTGCCGTTGTACACCCTGGTATTGCTGCTGCAGCCGGCGAGCGCCGCCGCGAGCACGACAAAGCCGCAAATCCAGAGGCGCAGAGCGCCGAAGGCGCCCGATTCAGCGCGAGCGCGGTCGAGAATCATCAAAAGCTCCCCTCTCAAACGGGATGGATGGGCATGTGCTCAATGCCGGGACCGCTCGGGGACCCGTACGGCTTGGTTAGAGGTGCCGGCCTCCATTCCGTTCACATTGCCCCAAAAACGTCTAGTTTAGCCGTTCTCAAGGCTCGACGCGCGCCCGGAAAGCCGGTAGAGTCCGCGCCGCATCCCGCGGGGCGTCCACAATCTGCCCCGATACAATTGGTTTCACTTGGGGATGCCCTACCCGGCCGAGCGGGCTGCACGCCCGCGAGCCTACACAGAGGTTCCCCGAACAATGCCTTTTACTGAACTCGGGCTTGCGCCCGAGCTGTCGCGCGCCGTTGCCGAGCAAGGCTACGAGACGCCTACCCCCATCCAGATGCAGGCGATCCCCGCGGTCATCGCCGGACGAGACGTCCTTGCCGGCGCGCAGACCGGTACCGGCAAGACCGCGGCTTTCGTGCTGCCCGTGTTGCAGGCGCTGGCCCAGGCGCCGGCCAGCCGTGCGCCGCGCGCACTCGTCCTCACTCCCACGCGCGAGCTCGCGGCCCAAGTGGCGGAAAGCGCTCGCCAGTACGGCCGACACACCAAAGCACGCATCTGCGTCGTTTTTGGCGGCGTTGGCATCAATCCACAGATCGATGCCCTGCGCGCCGGCTGCGATCTGCTGGTCGCCACGCCCGGACGGCTCCTCGACCTCGCCGGCCAGGGCGCAGTCGACCTGCGCGAGGTGCGTCACTTCGTCCTCGACGAGGCTGACCGGATGCTGGATATGGGCTTCATCCACGCCATACGTCAGGTGCTCAAGCTGCTGCCGCAGCGGCGGCAGAATCTGATGTTCTCCGCGACCTACTCCGACGACATCCGCGATCTCGCGACGCGTCTGCTGCGCGATCCGGTGACCGTGGAGGTTGCGCCGCGCAATGCGACGGCCGACCGTGTCGAGCAGCGCGCGTACCGCGTGCCGAAGGAGCACAAGCGCCACCTGCTGGCGCACCTCATCCGCACCGGCGATTGGCAGCAGGTGCTGGTTTTCACGCGCACCAAGTATGGCGCGAACCGACTTGCCGAGCAGCTGGCCGCGAGCGGCATCGCAACGGCTGCCATTCACGGCAACAAGAGCCAGAATGCGCGGGTGCGGGCGTTGTCGGAGTTCAAGGCCGGCAAGATCACGGCTCTCGTCGCGACCGAGGTCGCGGCGCGCGGCCTCGATATCAAAGAGCTGCCTTTCGTCGTCAATTACGAGCTGCCGAACGTGCCCGAGGATTACGTGCACCGTATCGGACGCACAGCCCGCGCCGGCGGCGCAGGCTGCGCCATCTCGCTGGTAGCGCCGGATGAGGCGTCTTTTCTCAAGGACATCGAGCGGCTGCTGCGCCGGTCGATTCCGATCGCCGCGACGCCGGAGTTCATTGTGACGACGGAGCAGCGTCCAACGCAGCGCCCCGCGGCGCCGCCGAAGCACGCTTCGCGGCCGAAACACCAGGCCGGCCGCCACGCACGACCCCCGGTGCGCAGCTTCGGTTCCCACGGCGGCCGGCGCTTGGGCTCATCCCGAGGCTGAGCGGCGGGCAGCGGCGGCCGGAACCGCCGGGTCTCTCTCGGATTGTTAGTGAGCGTCTCGGCGGGCGAGGCGCTCCATCATCCGGAGAGAGATTCATGGCAACTGACGTCACACAGCAGGGCTCGGGACGAAGTCGGCCGCAATATTCCGGCTTCGCCGGGCTGGAGTCCGGCTCGCGGCCGGCATATCAAAGGCTGCAGCGTGGGCGCGCCAGGGTCGATGCGGCGGAGTCGCTCGAGCGCGGGCTGGGTTGGTTCAGCATCGGTCTCGGAGCCGCAGCCGTTGCCGCACCGCGCCTGGTCTGCTGGCTGACCGGCCTGCGCAGCCCCACGCTGATGCGTCTCGTCGGCGTGCGGGAGCTCACGGCCGGCATCGGCATCCTGACACAGCGCGATCGCGCACCCTGGCTGTGGTCGCGTGCTGTTGGCGACACATTCGATCTGGCCGCACTGTCGGTGGCCCTTGCGCGCCGCGGCCGGCGCGGCCGGGCTGCCGTCGCGCTCGCTGCCGTCGCCGGCGTTACCGCCCTCGATGTGCTCGCGGCCACGCGCCTCACCGGCAGCCGGGTGGGGCGAACCCTGCCCGGCGCCTCGGGTAAGACCGACATCTATCTCGAGCGCAGCATCGCGGTCAGCAAGTCCCCGGAGGAGTGCTACCGCTTCTGGCGCAGCTTCGAGAATCTGCCGCGCTTCATGCAAAGTCTCGAGTCCGTGCGGCAGCTCGATGAGCGGCGCTCGCGTTGGGTAGCGAAAGGGCCCATGGCGATGCGTCTGGAGTGGACCTCGGAGATCACCACCGACCGGCCGGGCGAGGAGCTCGGGTGGCGCACGCTGGATGACTCGGGCGCGGCCAACGCGGGCTCGGTCAGGTTCGAGGTCGCGCCGGCGGGTCGCGGCACCATCGTGCGCGTCAGCCTGCACTACAGCCCGCTCGGCGGCGCGCTCGGCGCCGGCCTGGTCAAGCTCCTCGGCCACGACCCGCAGTCGCGCATCCGCGAGGACCTGCGGCGCTTCAAGCAGGTGATGGAGACGGGTGAGATCCCGACGACCCAGGGTCAACCGACGGGCCGGCGCGGTCTTTTCGGACGAGTCACGGAGCAATGGGGGCTGGCGCAATGAAAGCGAATGTCTGGTACGGCAGAGAGCAAGTGCGGGTGGAGGATGTCCCGGATCCGAAGATCCTCAATCCGCGGGATGCCATCGTGCGCATCACTTCGACCGCGATCTGCGGCTCTGACCTGCACATCTACGACGGCTACATCCCGGGAATGATGGCGGGCGACATCATCGGGCATGAATTCATGGGTGAGATCGTGGAGGTCGGCCCCGAGGTGAAGAACCTCAAGGTGGGCGACCGCGTGGTCAATCCCTTCCCGATCTCCTGTGGCGGGTGCTTTTTCTGCCAGCAGTCGCAATACTCGCTGTGCGAGAACTCCAACCCCAACGCCTGGCTGGCCGAGAAGCTCTGGGGACATTCGCCGGCGGGCCTCTTCGGCTACTCGCACCTTCTCGGCGGCTATGCCGGCGGCCAGGCACAGTACGCGCGCATTCCCTTCGCCGACGTCGGCCCGATCAAGGTTCCCGAGAACCTGAGTGACGAGCAGGTGCTCTTCCTCTCCGATGTCTTCCCGACCGGCTACATGGCGGCCGAGCAATGCGGCATCCGCCAGGGCGACACCGTGGCGGTGTGGGGTTGCGGCCCGGTCGGCCTGTTCGCCATCAAGAGCGCGCGCCTGCTCGGCGCCGAGCGCGTGATCGCGATCGACCGCTTTCCGGCGCGGCTGCGCAAGGCCAGCCAGTGGGCGGATGCCGAGACGCTGAATTACGAGCAGGTGGACGTGGCGGAGGCCCTGCAGGTCATGACCGGAGGCCGCGGGCCCGACGCCTGCATCGATGCGGTGGGGATGGAGGGTCACGCGCATGGCATATTCGGCAGTTACGACCGGTTGAAACAGGCGCTCATGTTGGAGTCGGACCGGCCGCCGGCGCTGCGCCAGGCGCTCATGACCTGCCGCAATGGCGGCACGGTGTCCATCCCCGGCGTCTACGGCGGTCTGGTCGACAAGATCCCGTTTGGCGCCGTGGTCAACCGGGCGCTGACTCTCAAGTCCGGGCAGACTCACGTGCAGCGCTACCTGAAGCCGTTGCTCGAGCTCATCGAGAAGGGCTCGATCGACCCGAGCTTCGTGGTGACGCACCGGCTGCGTCTGGAGGATGCCCCGCGGGGTTACCGGATGTTCCGGGACAAACAGGACAGCTGCATCAAGGTCGTCCTGAAACCCTGGGCCGACGTGCCGACAGTGGAAGCCGATGAGGTGACGGCGAGCGGCCGAATCCTCCACTAGCGGCTGGCGTCCGGGCGGACGTTACGAGTCATGACCGCCGCGCGGCGGCGAGCTGCGCGCGGTTTGGTGACATCGCCGACGGTCTCGAGGATGACGCGGGCGCCGTTCTCCAGGAGATAGGCGCGAAAGGCCGAGGCGATCGGCGACAGGATCCTCTCGCGCAGGTGAATCACATACCAGTCGCGCACCACCGGCAGGCCGGCGACATCCAGGATGGCGAGCTTGCCGGTGGCGGTCTCGAGGCCGATGGTGTGCGATGAGATGAAACTCAGCCCCATGCCGGCCATCACCGCCTGCTTGATGGTCTCGTTGCTGCTCACCTCCATCGAGGCGCGAAACGTCACGCCGCGCTCGCGAAAGACGTGCTCCATCGAGGCGCGCGTGCCGGAGCCCTGCTCGCGAATGATGAAGCTTTCGCGCGCCAGCGACTTGAGCGGAATGTGCCGCCGGCGGGTGAGGGGATGGTCGACGGCGGCGATGATCACGAACGGGTGGCGCGCGAAGGGCTCCGCGGTGGCGTCGAGCTCGCGCGGCGGGCGGCCCATGATGACGAGGTCGAGCTCGTTCGCGCCGAGGAGCCGCACGATGTCCTCGCGGTTGGCGACGGTGAACTTGATCGTGACTTCCGGATAGGCGGGCGCGAACGCCGAGAGCAGCGTCGGCGCGAAATACTTGGCGGTGCTCACCGCTCCGAGCTTCAGCTCCCCGCGCTTCAGGCCGCGCATCGCGGCGAGCGTTTCGCCCGCCTCGCGCAGCAGCTCGGTCACCTGGGTCGCATAGCGCAGCAGCTCCGCGCCGGCGGGAGCGAGCCGGATGCGGCGGCCGATCTGCTCGAAGAGCGGCATGCCGACCTCTTCTTCGAGCAGGCGCACCTGTTGCGACACGGCGGGCTGCGTCAGGTGCAGCTCCTCTGCGGCGCGCGTGAAGGACAGCTGGCGGGCCACCGCCGCGAACACCCGCATCTGCCTCAAGGTGACGTTGCGCATACATAAGTAATTCTTATCGAGGTGCCAATAATATCTAACTAGACCTAATAAGAAGCAAGCCCGAGTATCGCCGCACACGCCAACCAGGCAGCAGCCCCGGGGAGCCATCATGAGAGCCGTCGAAGAGACCAAGCGAGCCAAGTCCGGCGCCGCGCGTTACCGGCCAGGTGTGCTGAAGTATGCGCAGATGGGGTATTGGAACCCCGAGTACGCGCCGTCGGCGACGGACGTGCTTGCGCTCTTTCGCATCACGCCCCAGGAAGGTGTCGAGCCGGAGGAGGCAGCCGCCGCGGTCGCGGGTGAGTCTTCCACGGCAACCTGGACGGTCGTATGGACGGACCGGCTGACGGCTTGCGACCGGTACCGGGCGAAGGCCTACCGCGTGGAGCCCGTGCCGGGCGCGCCCGGACAGTATTTCGCCTACATCGCGTACGATCTCGATCTCTTCGAGCCGGGCTCGATCGCGAATCTCACCGCCTCGGTGATCGGCAACGTCTTCGGCTTCAAGCCGCTCAAGGCGCTGCGGCTCGAGGACATGCGCTTCCCCGCCGCGTACGTAAAGACCTTCGCCGGGCCGCCGACCGGCATCGTGGTCGAGCGCGAGCGGCTCGACAAGTTCGGCCGGCCGCTCCTCGGCGCCACCGTCAAGCCCAAACTCGGGCTCTCGGGCAAGAACTACGGACGCGTCGTCTACGAGGCGCTCAAGGGCGGCCTCGATTTCACCAAGGACGATGAGAACATCAACTCGCAGCCCTTCATGCACTGGCGCGACCGCTTCCTCTACTGCATGGAGGCGGTCAACCGCGCCCAGGCGGCCACCGGCGAGGTCAAGGGGACCTACCTCAATGTGACGGCCGGCACGATGGAGGACATGTACGAGCGCGCGGAGTTCGCCAGGGAGCTCGGCTCGGTGATCGTCATGATCGACCTCGTGATCGGCTACACCGCCATCCAGTCGATGTCGCGCTGGGCACGCCGCAACGACATGATCCTGCACCTGCATCGCGCCGGACACGCCACCTACACGCGGCAGAAGGCGCACGGCGTCTCCTTCAGGGTGATCTCGAAGTGGATGCGCCTCGCCGGTGTCGATCACATCCATGCCGGCACGGTGGTGGGCAAGCTCGAGGGCGATCCCAACTCCGTGCAGGGCTTCTACAACGTGCTGCGCGAGGGACACAATCCGCTCGATCTGCAGCGCGGCATCTTCTTCGAGCAGGACTGGGCCGGCCTCAACGGTGTCATGCCGGTCGCCTCGGGCGGCATTCACGCCGGGCAGATGCACCAGCTGCTGCACTATCTGGGGGAAGACGTGGTGCTGCAGTTCGGCGGCGGCACCATCGGCCATCCCATGGGCATCGCCGCCGGCGCGGTCGCCAACCGCGTGGCGCTCGAGGCGATGGTGCTGGCGCGCAACGAGGGCCGCGACATCTGGAGCGAGGGGCCGGAGATTCTCGCCGCCGCCGCCCGTCACTGCGCGCCCCTCAAGGCGGCGCTCGATGTCTGGGGCGAGGTGACCTTCAACTACGCGAGCACCGACACACCCGACTTCGTGCCGACCCCGGCCGTCGCCTGAGGAGCCCATCATGAAAGTCACCCAAGGCACTTTCTCCTTCCTGCCGCCGCTCACCGATGCGCAGATCGCCAGCCAGGTCGAGTACTGCCTCGGCAAGGGCTGGGCGGTGTCGGTGGAATACACGGATGACCCGCATCCGCGCAACACCTATTGGGAGATGTTCGGCATGCCGATGTTCGACATCCGCGACGCCGCCGGAGTCATGACGGAGGTGAACGCCTGCCGCAGGACCTTTCCCAGCCACTACATCAAGGTCAACGCCTTCGATTCGACGCGCGGGCGGGAGTCGCTGCGGTTGTCGTTCATCGTCGGCCGGCCGGCCAATGAGCCGGGATTCGCACTGGTGCGGCAGGAAGGGGCGGGGCGCACCGTGCGCTACACGACCCGCTCGTATGCGACGCAGCGTCCCGAGGGAGAGCGTTATTGAGCTTCGCCCATGAACGCGAGAGTCGATCCCATGGCGCCCGGAAACGGAACGACCGCGGCGCCGGCCGCGGATGAGCCGCTCGATCTCGAGGCGGCCTACCGCGACTCGCACGTCGGTGAGGTGCTGGAGAGCCTCGACCGCGAGCTCGTAGGACTGGCGCCGGTCAAGAGCCGCATCCGCGACATCGCAGCGCTGCTGCTCATCGACAAGCTGCGCCGCGCCACCGGGCTCTCCTCCGGCCCGCCGGCGCTGCACATGTCCTTCACCGGCAACCCGGGCACGGGCAAGACCACGGTCGCCATGCGCATGGCGGAGATCCTGCATCGCCTGGGCTACGTGCGCAAAGGTCACCTGGTGGCGGTCACCCGCGATGACCTGGTGGGACAGTATATCGGCCACACGGCGCCGAAGACCCGCGAGGTGTTGAAGCGCGCGCTCGGGGGCGTGCTCTTCATCGACGAGGCCTACTATCTCTACCGTCCGGAGAACGAGCGCGACTACGGCCAGGAGGCGATCGAGATCCTGCTGCAGGTGATGGAGAACCAGCGCGATGACCTGGTCGTCATCCTGGCGGGCTACAAGGACCGCATGGAGACCTTTTTTCGCAGCAATCCGGGCATGTCCTCGCGCATCGCCCATCACATCGATTTTCCCGACTACTCCTCGGCCGAGCTCGTGGCCATCGCGCGATTGATGCTGCAGCAAATGCAGTATCGACTGAGCGCGCCGGCCGACGAGGCGCTGCGCGAATACATCGACAAGCGGCGGGCGCAGCCGCACTTCGCGAATGCGAGGTCGATCCGCAACGCGCTCGATCGCGCGCGGCTGCGCCAGGCGAGCCGGCTGTTCGCGCGCCACCAGAGCGAAGCGGGCGGATCGATCTCGCGGCAGGAGCTGGAGACCCTGGAAGAGCGTGACATCCGGGCGAGCCGCGTGTTTGGCGGCGCGCCGCAAGACGACCCCGTCCAGAACACCTGTTGAAAGGGGGTTGAACGTGACTACCGGCAGCTTGTTCAACACCGGAACGATCACGCGTTTCCTGATCGAGGAGCAACGCCGGCTCAATGCCGCCGCCGGCGCCACCGGGTCGACCGGCAGCTTCACGGCGATCGTCAACGACGTCAGGCTGGCGTGCAAGCGCATCGCCACGCTCATAGGCAAGGGAGCGCTGGCGAATGCGTTGGGGGATGCCGGCACGGTCAATGTGCAGGGCGAGACGCAGATGAAGCTTGACGTGCTCGCGAACGAGGTCTTCGTGCGCACGAACGAGTGGGGCGGGCAGCTCGCGGGCATGCTCTCGGAGGAGCAGGAGCAGCCGTACTCCATACCGGAATCCTACCCGCGCGGCCGTTATTTGCTTCTGTTCGATCCGCTCGATGGCTCGTCCAACATCGACGTCAATGTCTCCGTGGGCAGCATCTTCTCCGTGCTGAAATGTCCGGAAGGGACATGCGAGCCGACGGCGGCGGATTTCCTGCAGCCGGGACGCGCGCAGGTCTGCGCCGGCTACGCGATCTACGGCCCGGCGACCATGCTGGTGCTGTCGACCGGGCGCGGCGTCAACGGGTTCACCCTCGATCGCGAGATCGGGGAGTTCATGCTGACCCACCCGAATCTGCGCGTCCCCGAGACGACCTCGGAGTTCGCCATCAACGCCTCCAATTCGCGTCACTGGGAGCCGGCGGTCCGGCGCTACGTCAACGAGTGCCTGGCGGGCCAGAGCGGACCGCGCGGCCGCGACTTCAACATGCGCTGGATCGCCTCGCTCGTGGCGGAAACCCACCGCATCCTCATGCGCGGCGGAGTGTTCATGTACCCGCGCGACCGCAAGGATCCCGCCCGGCCCGGACGCCTGCGGCTGCTCTACGAGGCCAATCCCATCGGCTACCTCATCGAGCAGGCCGGGGGGCGGGCGAGCACGGGCCACGGTCCGATCCTGGATGTGACTCCCGAGAGCGCGCACCAGCGCATCAGCTTCGTCTTCGGCGCGCGCTCCGAGGTCGAGCGCATCGAGCGCTACCACCGCGACCACAACGAATTCGAGCTCGACGCGCCGCTGTTCGCAGCGCGTGGGCTCTTTACCCAGCACATCTGACCGAGGCGATTCATGTCCGCCCGCCATCCGATCATCGCAGTCACCGGCTCCTCCGGCGCCGGCACCACGTCGGTCAGCAAGACCTTCGAGCAGATCTTTCGCCGCGAGCACCTCAAGGCGGCGTTCGTCGAAGGCGACAGCTTCCACCGTTACGACCGCGCGGCGATGCGCGAGCAGCTCGCGCAGGCGCGGGCGCGCGGCGACCACCGCTTCAGCCACTTCGGCCCGCAGGCGAACCTGTTCGCGGAGCTGGAGGATCTCTTCCGCGGGTACGCGGCCGATGGCCGGGGGAGAGTGCGCAAGTATCTGCACGACGATGCGGAAGCCACGCACTACAGCCAGAAGGCCGGTACGTTCACCGACTGGGAGGACGTGCCGGGCGAGACGGATCTGCTCTTCTATGAAGGACTGCATGGTGCCGTGGTGACGGATGAGGTCGATGTTGCGCAGCACGTCGATCTGCTGATCGGTGTCACACCGGTCATCAACCTGGAATGGATCCAGAAGCTGCATCGCGACAAGTCGACGCGGGGCTATTCCGCGGAAGCGGTCACCGACACCATCCTGCGGCGCATGCCGGACTATCTCAGCTACATCTGCCCGCAGTTCTCGCGCACGCACATCAACTTTCAGCGCGTTCCCGTCGTCGATACCTCGAATCCGTTCATCGCGCGCTTCATCCCGCGGCCGGACGAGTCGTTCCTGGTCATCCGCTTCGCCAACCCGCGCGGCATCGACTTTCCGTATCTGCTGTCGATGCTGCACGACTCCTTCATGACGCGGCCCAACACCATCGTCTGCCCCGGCGGCAAGATGGATCTCGCCATGCAGCTCATCTTCACGCCGATGATCTGGCGGCTGATGGAGCGGCGCAAGGACTGCATCGCGCGGGATCGGGGGCGCGCTGCGTAGGAGACCGTGATGAGAGGGCGGAGCATCGAAGCGCTGATCTTCGACGTCGATGGCACACTCGCGGATACGGAGGAGGCTCACCGCCAGGCGTTCAACGACGCATTTCAGGCACATGGACTCGCGTTCCGCTGGAGCCGGGAGCTCTATGGAGAGCTCCTCGAGGTCACTGGCGGCAAGGAACGCCTGGCGGCTTTTTTCGAATCCGCGCCCCTTGGCGCCGGCGAGCGGCGGCGGTTGCGTGCTCTCGTCCCCCGGCTGCACGCCACCAAGACTTCGTGCTACCTCGAAAGGATGAAGCGGGGCGCCGTGACGCTGCGTCCGGGAGTGCGCCGCTTGATGATGGAGGCTCGAGCCGCAGGCGTCAGGTTGGCCATCGCCACGACGACGTCGCCTGAGAACGTGTCGGCGCTCCTTGCCGGATCCCTCGGTGACGAGGCGCTCGCGGGATTCAGCGTCATTGCCGCGGGCGATGCGGTGCTGCGCAAGAAGCCCGCTCCCGACATCTATCTGTGCGCCCTCAACCGGCTCGGTGTCGCCGCCCGCTGCGCGGTTGCATTCGAGGACTCCACGATCGGCGTGGCGGCGTCGAAGGCGGCCGGGGTCCTGACGGTCGCGACGCCGAACGAATGGACGCGTGACCAGGATTTCGCCGCTGCGGACCTCGTGCTGCCGTGCCTGGCGGATCCCGAGTCCCCGCTCGCCCCGGCCGACGCCTGGCGCATCGGCGCGCCGTACCTCGGCCTCGAGCAGCTGGCGATCTTTCACGCCGCGACTCTGCCGCGGGTCGCTCATTTCGCCTGAGCGGGCGTCCTTCTTGCTTTTGCGTCGGATGGCGTTAGGGCCATGTGGAGGAGTCGTCATGCCATCGAAAAGCACCACGGAGCGCGCCAAGCGCGACCTGCGGGAGGGAAAACGTCCCAGTACCGCCGCCGGCGAGTTCGTGCGCGAGGAGATCGAGCACGTGCGCCACGGCAAACACGGCGCACGCTCCACCCGGCAGGCGATCGCCATCGGCCTGTCGAAGGCGCGCCGCGCAGGTGTACCGCTCTCGCCGCCCGGGAAGGGACGGGTCAAGGCGAGCACGCGCCGCTCGGCGGAGCGCGACTACGAGGTCGGACAGGGACAGAGAAAGGTACGCGCTCCCTCGGCGCGGCGCAGCCGCGCAACTGAGCAGGCACTGAAGCGAGAAGGCCACGCGGCAGCGTCTCGGCGTGCTTTGTCGTCTCACGCGAAGCGTGCTGCGCAAGCACGGCGGCACAGGGGCGACGGCGCTCGCGCGTCTACGCGCTAGCGCGTTCCCCTGCGGCCTGCGATCAGCTCGGTTTCTGGGCTCCGCCGCCGCCGACACCACTGCCGCCGCGGCCCGGTCCGCCTTCGCGGCTGCCGTTGCCCTCATCCTTGGCGGTGCGCACTTCGTCCGCGAAGTAGAGCGGCCTTTCGCCCGTGCCGGTCTTGGGATCGACGGCGAACAGCAGGTCGGCCAACTCGTCCGCGTGCTCTTCCTCCTTCGCGAGGATTTCCTCCATCAACACGCGCGATGTCGGATCGCGATCGCCGAAGTAACGGATCATCTCGCGATAGCTCTCGACCGCGATGCGCTCGGCGATCAGATCCTCGCGGATCATGTCCGCCAGGGTCTCGCCCTCGCGATACTCGCTGTGGCTCAAATCGGTGATCTTCGCGGGATTCATCTCGGGCTTGCCCCCGAGCTGCTTGATCCGCTCGGCGATGCGCTCGGCATGCTCCTGCTCCTCGCGCGCATGCTCTTTGAACTCCTCCTTGACGGCCTGAGAATGGATGCCGGTCGCCATGAAGTAGTGGAACTGATAGCGAAGAACGCACACGAGCTCGGTGGCGAGCGCCTCGTTCAGAATCCGGATCGACTGTGTGCGATCGAGCTGATAGTCGGGGGTGATCGCCCCTTCGGCGATGTGCTGGCGCGCCCGGTCGCGAAGCGCCTGGATCTGCTGCGCATGGGTCATCGGTCGGTCTCCTCCTGCCCGAGGCGAAGCCGACGCTGGAACGCGCGCGGGGGCCTGCGGGTCTGCTGCCCCAGAAGCGAAGCAAGCAGCGCGCCTGAGCCCGGCTAGGAGGCGGCCTGCCCGTCGATCCAGGTCTCGAGCACGTTGAGCTTGTCGTCGGCCAGCACGAGATTGCCGCGATAGCCCGGCGCAATGCGGCCGAGCTCGTGCGAGAGGCCCAGGAATTCGGCTGGATAGAGGCTCGCCATACGCACGGCTTCCGGCAGCGGCACGCCCAGGAGCGATACGGCGTTGCGCACACAGCTCGCCATGTCTATGTTGGAGCCGGCGAGACGGCCGTCTTCGTCGAGGCAGACGCTGCCGGAGACGGTGATGTTACGGCCCTGAAGCTTGAAGGAGCGGGCGTCGGTGCCGAGGCTCGGCATGGCATCGGTCACGAGCATGAATCTGCTCGCCGGCTTGCAGCGCAGGGCAAGCCGCAGAACGACGGGAGCCGTGTGCTCGCCATCGACGATGATGCCGCACCAGCTGTCGAGATTCTCCAGCGCCGCACCCACCACGCCGGGCTCGCGGCCGGTGAGCTGGGACATGGCATTGAAGAGGTGCGTGAAGCCGGTGAGGCCGTGATGAAGTGCGGCGACCACCTGCGCGTAAGTCGCGTTGGTGTGCCCCGCGGAGACGATGATGCCGGCCGCCGCCAGCTTCTGGATGATCTCGGGCTGGGTCATCTCCGGCGCGAGGGTCACGATCGTTCGCCCGGTGCCGAGTGAGGTCAGCAAGCCGACGGCGCTGGTGTCCAGCTCCCGAAGTTTCGCGGGATTGTGGACGCCCTTGCGCTCGACGTTGAGGAACGGCCCTTCGATGTGGATGCCGAGTACGCCCGGCACGCGGGCTTCGATGGCGCCTCTAGCCGCGGCGATGGCACTCGCGACGACATCGAGGTCGTCACTGATCAGCGTCGGCATGAAGCTGGTGGTGCCAAAGCGCCGATGGGCGCGGCCGATTTGCCGAATGGCATCGACGGTCGGAGAGTCGTTGAACAGCACGCCGCCGCCGCCATTCACCTGTATGTCGATGAACCCCGGCAGGAGCATGTGGCCGCGCAGATCGACACGACCCGCGCCGCGAGCACTCGGATGATTCTCGGGGATGATGTCGAGAATGCGGCCGCCTTCGAGCAGCACGCACTGTCCAGCGACGAGCGCATCGCCGCGCAGCACCCGCCCGTTATGAAGCGCAATGGGCATCAAACCGTCTCGGTGACTTTTCTCAGGTGGGGAGGGCGGTCGGGGTCGAGACCGCGGGCGAGGGAAAGCGCGTTCGCCATGCGATAAAACGTCTGTGCGATCAGCATGGGCTCGATCACGGGATGGGCGGGCTCCGAGGCCAGGTGCAGCGCGCCCCGACACCGGGAGCCGGCGATCATGACATCGGCGCTGCGCGCCACGAGCTCGCCCGCGAGCGTTTCGACGCCGGCGCGGGCCTCATCGTTCTGCGAGAAGACGAGCACGGGAAATCCCGGACGGACGAGCGCCATCGGACCGTGGCGCAGCTCCGCCGCGCTGATCGCCTCGGCGTGCAGTCCACAGGTCTCTTTGAGCTTGAGCGCCGCTTCCTGCGCCACCCCCAGCCCCATGCCGCGGCCGACCACGAATAGATCGGACACCGGCCGCAGGTGCTCCACCGCCGCGCTCCAATCCAGGCTCCAGGCCCGCTCCAGATGCTTCGGCGCCTTGCGGATCTCCTCCGAGAGCTCACGGTCCTCGGCCCAGCACGACACCAGGTGGATGATCGCGGACAAGGAGGCGATGAACGATTTGGTGGCGGCTACGCTCGTCTCCGGGCCGGCGCACAGGGGCACCACATGGTCGGCGCGCTGCGCCAGGGGTGAATTCGCCGCATTGACCAGTGCCACCACCATCGCGCCGGCCTCGCGCGCCTTGCCGACCGCGGCGAGCAGATCCGGGCTCGCGCCCGACTGCGAGATGGCGAGACAGACACAGTTGATCAGGTCGGGCCGCGTGTCATATACCGAGCTGACGGACGGCGCCGCGGAAGAGGTGAGTACGCCGAGGCGTGTCTCGATCAGGTATTTGGCGAAGGTCGCCGCGTGATCGGAGCTGCCGCGCGCGCAGGTGACGACGGCACGCGGCGCAAGCAGCCGCAGGCGCTCGCCGAGCCGTTCCATCTCCTGCGCGTTGGAGAAGAGTTGGTCGCGCACCGCCTGCGCCGCCTGACCGGCCTCGATGTGCATCCGGGTCGTCATCTCGCGCGCGCTCATGAGGAGACGCTCAACTCGGCGACGAAGTCGTAGATGTCGCCACGGAAATACGATTGGGTGAACTCCACCGCGCGACCGTCTTTCAGGAATCCCAGCCGCTCGACCAGCAGGCCGGCATCCTTCTCCGCCGCGTGCAGCAGCTCGGCCTGCTCGGCCGTGAACAGGACTGCGCGCAGACGTTGCAGCGCACGAACCGGCCGGTTGCCGGCGCGCTCCAGCGCTTCATAGAGGGAGGTTTCCACGTCTTCGAGGGAGGGCAGGCAGGAAGCGAGCACGGTCGCGTACTCGACGCACATGGGCGCGTCATCCGCGAAGCGGATGCGATGGAAGCGGTAAACCGGCGTTCCGGGACTCGACCGCAGCGCCAGAGCTTCCTCGGGTGTCACGCTGCCGGGCGTCTTGCGCAGCCAGACGCTGCGCGGCGTGCGGCCGCGGGCGCGCATGTCCTCGGAGAAGGAGGTCAGCTTGGAGAAGTTCTTCTCCACGCGCGCGCACACGAACGTCCCGGAGCCCTGGCGGCGAACCAGCATCCCCTCGCTGATCAGTCCGTCAATCGCCTTGCGTACCGTGATGCGCGACACATGAAAGTCGTCGGCGAGGTCCCGCTCGGGAGGCAGCGCGTCATCGGGTCCCAGTATCCGACTCTCGATGGCCTGGCGCAGAGCCCGCTGCAACTGCAGGTAAAGGGGCAGGGAGCTGGCTCCATCCAATTTGCCCAGCGTCTGCGACAGCGTCAAAGGTTTTCTCCCACCCGTAGTTTAATTATTTGCGATACTACCAATACAAGACCAGTTTGTGCCCGGACGTCAAGAGTGTCAACTATAAGTGGCTGTATCTACGTAATAAATATGTCATCCGAGCGATTGGTCCTTATTGGGATGGCATTTTAGCAGTATTGGTACTATAGTGGCATTGAAATGGTCCCTCCCGTGACATGGGGCGGTCTCGACTTAACGACAACATCGGGGTGAGAGAGAGTCATGAGAATCTCAAGGTCAACGTTGATCGGCACTGCCGTCGCGGTAGCACTGTTCGGCGGTAACGCATTCGCACAGCAGACTACGGCATCGGCGAGCGACTCGAGCAAGTCGGATACGGATAATGCGGCGAACCTGCAGGAGGTCGTCGTCACCGGCATCCGTTACTCCGTCAAGAAATCGCTGGCCGTGAAGCGCGCCCAGACGGACGCGACGGAGGTTGCCACTTCCGAGGACATCGGCAAACTGCCCGACAAGAACGTAGCCGACGTGCTGATGCGCCTGCCCGGTGTGGACACTCAGTCGTCCGCATTCGGCGAGGGCGGCTTCGGCGAGAACGATCGCGTCAGCCTTCGCGGCACGCCGTCGAGCCTGACGCTCACCACGATCGACGGTCACAACGTGGGCAGCGCGGACTGGTTCATCGAGGATCAGTACGAGGACGTCGGGCGCAGCGTGAGCTACGACCTGATGCCGTCGGAGATCGTCGGCCAGTCGGTCGTCAATTTCGGACAGAACGCGAGCCTGCTCGAGGGCGGTGTGGCCGGATCGGTCGACATCCAGACCCGGCACCCGCTCGATTTCAGTCAGGGCTTCTCCGGTTTCGTCAACGGCGGTGTCGCCAACACGACCCTGGCCTCGAAGACGACGCCGCAGGCCGATGCGATGCTGGCCTGGAACAACGGTACAGTCGGCGCCTATGTCCTCGGCTTCTACGAGAAGCGCGACATCCGGCGCGACGGCCAGGAATTCCTCGGCTACTCACAGGTGACGCCCGCGGTCGGCGGCGCCTGGGCGGCTGCCAATCCGGCACTGGGCAATGTGACGGGTGACTATTACCCAACGCTCATCGGCCAGGCGCTGTTCACGCAGACGCTGCAGCGCGAAGGCGGCATCATCGACCTGCAGGCCAAGCCCTCCGATGCGCTTTCGGTCGATCTGACGGCCTTCTACTCGAACCTGCTGGCCGCCAACGACAACAACAACTTCCTCTTCTGGGGCACCGACGAATTCGGCGCCGCGGGCTATCCGCCGTCGTCGCTGACCGTGAAGAACGGATATATCACGGCCGCCAGCTTCCCATCGGCGGCCGGCTCGCCGGCATCGATGGTGTATGACCAGATCTACCGCCCCGATGCGCAGGCGAAGACCTCCTTCGTCAACCTGGACGCCATGCTCAAGCCCAATGACGGCCTGACTCTCGATGGCCAGCTTGGCTTCACCTACGCTCTGGGCAATTCGCCGGAGCAACCGGCGGCCGAATACAACGACGGTGCCGGCAGCGGTGGCAGCTACATGTTCAACGGCGATGGCACTCTCGCGAACATCAGCTACACCGCGCCGGGCGGCGGCCCTCTCGCCACCAACAACCCGGCCGACACGCCCGACATCGATTGGGCATGGAACGATGTCGTACACACGATCGACAAGGGCGTATATGCCAAGCTGGATGCCACCTTCAAGGTCGACGATGGCGGTCCCTTCGAGGACATCAAGACCGGCCTACGTTTCGAGCATCATGAGCGCGAAACGGCCTTCGATCAGGACCAGGGTCTGAACTGCTGGAACGACACCTACCCGAACTGCTCGCCGACCTACAGCGGCGGCGAGTATCCGAGCAACTACCAGGATGGTCTGCCCGGCGGCGGCGTCTGGGCGGGCAACATCTGGACGTTCTCGGAATCCGCGCTGCAGCAGTTTGCCAACAGCACGAACTGCGGCGGCAGCGGTGCCACCTGCCTCAGCCAGGGCCCGAGCCGCTACTACTGGGACGGTTCCTTCAACGTCAACGAAAACAACCTCTCGGGCTTCGTCATGGCTGAGATCGGCGGCGACCGCTGGAGCGGAAACTTCGGCGTGCGCCTCGTGAATACGCTGGAGGAAGTCACGCAGAACGTGGGCGGCGGCCTGAACCCGATCACCTGGTCGGCCTTCGGCAACTTCACGCCCACCGAGATCGATAACCACTACTTCAACGTCCTGCCGAGCGCCAACTTCAAGTTCGACCTGACGCACAGCCTGCTGCTGCGCTTCTCGGCGGCGGAGACCATGTCGCTGCCCGACTACAGTACGCTCGGCGGCGCGGTGGTTCTCACCGATACCAACCTGACCGCCCAGGCCGGCAATCCGCAGCTGAAGCCCATCAAGGGTGCCGTGTACAGCACGGATCTCGAGTGGTACCACGGGCCCGAGTCGATGGTCGAGGTCGGGGCGTTCGCCATGGATCTGTCGTCGTACGTGGATTTCACGACCTACCAGGAGTCCTACCTCAACATGACGTTGACGGGCACCCCGGGCTCGCCGACCTACCATGGGCCGGTGTACTCCAACTACACGGTCAGCGCGGCGATCAACGAGCCGGCGACGATCAACGGCGCATTCGTGTCGATGCAGCAGGCGCTGCCGTTCGGCTTCGGCGTGAACGCGAACTTCACGCTCGCCGATGGGACGACTGCGAACCACGATCCGGTCCAGGGCGACTCGAAGTACACCTGGAACCTGGGCGCCTACTGGCAGAAGGGGCCGTTCTCGGCGAACGTCGACTACAGCTACCGCTCGCACTACTACGTCGCCACGTACGAGGGCACGCAGGAGTTCGAGGATAACTGGTCCGATCTCGATGCGGCGGTGACCTGGAACATCCTGCAGAACCTGTCGGTTAACTTCAACGCGCTGAACCTCGCGAACACGGAGATCAAGTACTATGCCAACGGCAACACCGAGGCGCCGTACGCGATGTACAACAACGGCAGGACGTTCTACCTGACGGCGATGTACAAGTTCTGAGGCGGGCGCGGTAGCTCGAGGATCCCGAGGCCTGTACGGGGCGCTCCGGATCGCCGTGGGTCTTCCCCCGATCCACGGTGATTCCGGCGCCCCGGCAGACGGGATGCAGCGGCAGGACGTTTCATCGACCCCCGCCACCGCGGGCAGCGGTGGCGGGGGACTGGCCAGGAGGGCGAAACGGCGGCGGTGCAGCGCGCTCCGGCAGGGAGCGGCCGCGGTACGAAGGGGGTACCATTCGTCATGACTTCACGCATCCTTCTGGGGGTTCTCCTCGGGCTCGTGGCTCTCCCGGTGCGCGCGCTGGCGGCGCCCCCGATCGCCGCGTACTACGACGGCGGCATGCCGGTATCGCTGATACCCGCTGCCGACATCGAGGATCTGATCTACGCCTTCGGCGAGCCCAATGACGCCGGGGTATGTATTGCGCCGACCGCCGGGCAGAGCGGCACGTTCGCGGCACTGCGCGCCCTGCGCAAACGGCATCCGGACTTGCGCCTGATGGTATCCATCGGCGGCTGGGACCAGGCACCGCAATATTCCGACATCGCGCTCACCGACCGGTCGCGTGAGCGGTTTGCGGCCAGCTGCATAAAGACCTTCCTCATCGGGCAGGGGTTCGACGGCATCGACCTCGACTGGGAATTTCCGGTGCACGGCGGCATGAATCGCTCGCGTCCCCAGGACCGCGCCGACGCCACGGCGCTGGCGCGCGAATTCCGGCGGCAGCTCGATGCCCTCGGCCGCAGCAATCACCGCCACTACTATCTGACGCTCGCCACTCCGGCCGGCACTTGGCAGCAGGGCGGCGCCTATTCGGTGAGTGACAGCTACGATCTCGCCGCGCTGGTGCGATCCGCGGACTGGCTGAACGTCATGACCTATGACATGAACACCATCTTCAGTCCGCTGAGCGCCTTCAACACGCCGCTCGCCGCCGACCCCCGCGATCCGACGCCGCAGCCGCAGCGCTCGCTCGACAATCTGACCGGCGCGGTGCGCTACTACGAATCCCAGGGCGTGCCGCCCGGGAAGATCATGCTGGGAGTCGCCTTCTACGGGCGCGGCTTCACCGGAGTGTCGTCGCGGGATGCGGGGCTGTACTCGAAGTTCGAGGCGGTCTATCCGGAGACCCCCTGGAAGACCGTGCGTTCGCAGTTCCTGACCGACCCGGACTGGGTGCGTCATTGGAGCGCCACCGCCCAGGCGCCCTGGGTGTACAACGCCAGGCAGCACATCTTCTTCACCTATGACGATCCGATGTCGCTCGCCATCAAGGCCGACTTCATGCGCCGCGAGCACCTGCGCGGGGGGATGATCTGGGTGCTGGGCGAGGACGATCCGGCAAACTGCCTGTTGAATGCGCTCGCCTCGCACCTCGCGCCGCAGGGCTCACCGCAACATGCGCAGCACTGAGCGGCAGCGCGGCCTCACCCTGCTGTCGCCGCTCGCGGGCTGGAGCACCCCGCTCGATGAGATCCCGGACCCCGTGTTCGCCGGCCGGATGCTGGGCGAGGGTCTGGCGATCGATCCCACGGGCGCGACGCTGCATGCGCCCTGCGACGGCGAGATCATCGCGCTGCCGGAGTCCCGGCACGCGGTCACGCTGCGCAGCGCGGGCGGCGCCGAGATCCTCGTGCACATCGGCATCGACACGGTGGGGATGGCGGGGGAGGGCTTCGAGGCGCACGTGCAGCCGGGCAGCAAAGTGACGGCGGGCGAGCAGCTCATCACCTTCGATCTCGATCTCATTGCACGCCGCGCGAAGAGCCTGCTGACCCCGGTTCTGGTGATGGAAGGGTGCGGGTTCACTGTGGTCCGCAGCATCGAGAACCGCGAGCTCGCGGTCGGCGATGTTTTCATGGAGATCGTGCCCGTCGAGCAGGCGGCGGCGCAAAGCGGCGGCGAGCCGCGGTCGGGCGAGCCACGCAGCGAAATCACCGCGGCCGAAGCGCGGCGAGTGCGGGTGGCTCTGGAGCATGGCATCCACGCGCGCCCGGCGGCGCAAATCGTAGGCGCGCTGAGGGCATTGGCCGGCAACGTGAGCCTGGTCGTGCAGGACCGCACCGCCAATGCGCGCAGCACGGTGGCTCTGATGAAGCTCGGCGTGCGCCACGGCGACGAAGTGGAGATTCGTGCCGTGGGCGGGGATGCTCTCGCGGCTGTCGATTCAGTCGCCGCGCTCCTCACCGGTGCGCACGTACCGGACGGCGAGTCGCAGCGGCCGATGCCGCGCGCACCAGGCGCGCGAGCCGCCGCCGCGCCGTCGCCGGAAGCGGTACGTTCTGCCTCGGTGCAGCCGCCGCCGAGTGTTCCGCTGGAGGCTCGCGCGGGCGCAGCGCTCCCTGGGGTCATTGCCAGCCGCGGACTCGCAGTGGGGCAGAGCGTGCGCCTGGCCGTTCGCGAGATCGAAGTGGCACGCACGGGTGCCGGCGTCTCGCACGAGGCACACGAGCTGGATCGTGCGAGATCCCAGGTCCGCGGGCGGTTGGAGGCCGCCCGCGCATCAGCTTCGGCCACGGCGCGGGAGATCGTCGCGGCACATCTCGAGCTGTTGGATGATCCCGAGCTCACCGACGGCGCCCTGGCCCTCGTGGCCGACGGCGCCGGCGCCGGATATGCGTGGCGGCAGGCGATCCGCGGCAGCATCGAAGCCCTGCGCGCGCTCGGCGATGCGCGGATGGCGGAACGCGTGGACGACCTGTTGGACCTCGAGCGGCAGGTGTTGCTTGCCCTGAGCGGCAATGCCGGCGCCGGTGTGGCCATCCAGGAGCTGCCGCCGGAGAGCATTCTGCTCGCCGACGAGCTGTTGCCGTCGCAGCTCGTCGCCCTCGATGCCGCGCGGCTCGCCGGCATCGCACTCGCCGCCGGCGGGGCGACCTCGCACGTGTCGATTCTGGCGGCGGCAATGGGCATACCGGCGCTGGTCGCCCTGGGGACGGCGGTGCGCGCGGTTGCCGACGGCACGCCGCTCCTGCTCGATGCCGAAGCGGGCCTGCTGCACATTGATCCGGGCGTTGAGCGTCTCGCGGCGGCACGCCGCCAGCTCGAGCAGCGGGCCGCACGGCGCGCCGCGGAGCGGGCGGCGGCGCAACAGGATTGCTACCTGGCCGACGGCAAGCGCCTCGAGGTGTTCGCCAACATCGGATCGCTGGCGGAGGCGCGGGCGGCGGCGCACAACGGCGCCGAGGGATGCGGCTTGCTGCGCACGGAATTCCTTTTCCTGGAGCGCGAGACGCCTCCGACCGAGGCCGAGCAACACGCCGAATATCAACGCATCGCCGAGACGCTCGCCGGCAAGCCGCTCATCATTCGCACACTGGATGCCGGCGGCGACAAGCCCATTCCCTACCTGCCGATGCCGGCCGAGGAGAATCCGGCCCTCGGTCTACGCGGCGTGCGGACGAGTCTCTGGCGTCCCGACCTGCTGCGCCAGCAGCTGCGCGCCATACTCGGCGTGCGACCCTACGGCCAGTGCCGCATTCTCCTGCCCATGATCACCGACGTGGCGGAGGTCCGCTCCGTGCGCGCCATGGTCGAGGAGGCGCGCGCCGACATCGGCCGGCAGGAGCCGATCGCGCTCGGAGTCATGATCGAGACACCCGCGTCCGCTTTGCTGGCGGATGCGCTCGCGGTTGAAGTCGACTTCTTCTCGATCGGCACCAACGATCTCACCCAATACGCGCTGGCCATGGATCGCGGGCATCCGGAGCTCGCCGCGCGACTCGATGCACTGCATCCGGCGGTGCTGCGTCTGATAGCCCGCACCGCCGAGGCGGCGCAGGACCGCAATCGGATGGTGGCCGTGTGCGGCGGCCTGGCTTCCGATCCTGTGGCGGCGCCGATCCTGATCGGGCTCGGGGTGCAGGAGCTCTCGGCCGTGCCGTCGGTCGTTCCGCGGCTGAAGGCGCTCATCCGCAGGCTGACCCTGGCGGAGTGCACCGAGGCCGCGCGTCAGGCATTGCAACAGCCCTCCGCCGAGCTGGTGCGCGCGCTCGCAGTGCGACTGGCGGCGCGGGAGAACGAGCCCGAATCGGTATGACCCCATGAAAAACTTCTTCGCCCAGCTGCAGCGAGTCGGCGGCGCGCTGATGCTGCCGATCGCGGTCCTGCCGGTCGCGGCGCTGCTGCTGCGCTTCGGCCAGCCTGACCTGTTGAATTTGCCCATCCTCGGTGCCGCAGGGCAGGCGATCTTCGACAATCTCGGGCTGCTGTTCGCGGTCGGGGTCGCGGTCGGACTGGCGCGCGAGAATCACGGCGCCGCGGGACTTGCGGCCGTGGTCGCCTATCTGGTCACCACCCAGGGCGCACAGGTGTTCATCACGCCGCCCGCCGCGCTGCTCGCGCTCACGGGGCAGGCGCAGAGCCTCGCCATCGAGGCATTCAAGCAGAACGAGCTCAGGACGCTCACCGTCCCGGCCGGCATCCTCTGCGGTCTGCTCGGCGGCACGCTGTACAACCGCTTCCACCGGATCAGTCTGCCGGCGTATCTCGCCTTCTTCGGCGGCAGGCGGTTCGTGCCGATCGTGAGCGGCGTTTCGGCACTCGTGCTTGCCGCCGCCTTCGGACTCGAGTGGCAGCACATCGAGCTCGGCATGGATGGCGTCAGCCGCGCCGTGCTCGCCGCCGGACCATGGGGACTCTTCGGCTACGGGGTGCTCAACCGGATCCTCATCGTCACCGGCCTGCATCACGTCATCAACAGCATGGCCTGGTTCGTGTTGGGCAACTACCACGGTCATACGGGCGATCTCAACCGTTTCTTCGCCGGCGATCCGACCGCCGGCACCTTCATGGCCGGATTCTTTCCGGTGATGATGTTCGGCCTGCCGGCGGCCTGTCTGGCCATGTATCACACGGCGCTCCCCGGCAGGCGCCGTGCGGTCGCCGGCCTGCTGGCATCCATCGCGCTCACCTCGTTCCTGACGGGTGTCACCGAGCCGGTGGAGTTCTCCTTCATGTTCCTGGCGCCCGCGCTCTACGCCGTGCACGCGGTGCTCACGGGCTTCGCCTTCGTCATCATGAACGCGCTGCACGTGCGGCTCGGCTTCGGCTTCTCGGCAGGCCTCTTCGACTACGTCCTCAACTACAAATTCGCCTCGCACCCGCTGCTGCTGCTGCCGGTGGGCGCGGCTTACTTCGGCCTGTACTACGGGATATTCCGTTTCGCCATCGTCAGGTTCGATCTGAAGACCCCAGGGCGCGAGGATGCGGACGGCGCTGCGCCGGCGGCGGCAACCGTCCCATCGGCGGGCGGCGCGGCCGACCGCGCTCGCTCGTACATCACGGCGCTCGGCGGCGCCGCCAACCTCGAGTCGGTGAGCGCCTGCACGACGCGTCTGCGGCTGATAGTCAGGACTCAGGAAACGATCGACGTCGCGGCGCTGAAACGGCTGGGGGCGCGCGGCGTGGTGAAGCCATCGGCTACCGCGTTGCAGGTGGTGGTGGGTCCGACAGCGGATCAGCTTGCCAGCGAGATACGCGAGGCCATGGCCTCCATGCCGAAGGAGAGCACAGCGGCTCCGGCGCGCCCGGCATCGTCCGCAGAGACGCCTTCCGAGGTCGCCGTGGAGCCGGCCGCTGCCGTGTCAGCGCCGGTGAAAGAGGTTCTGCAGGGACTGCTCGCGGCGCTCGGGGGGCGGGCGAACGTGCGCAGCATCGAGCCGGCGTCCTCGCGCCTGCGGATCGGGGTGGCGAACGCCGGCGCGATCGACAGTGCGGCCATTCGCAAGCTCGGCATGCGCGGCGTCGCGATCGCGGGGGTGGATTGCGTGCACGTCATCGTCGGACCCGCCGCGGAGGCCGCGGGCGCTTCGCTGCGGGAGCTGCTGACCTCGTAATCTTCTGGACTTGCGGGCGTAGTAGGATGGCGTTTTGGGCAAAGGAGACGTCAGATGATCCGCAAGGCAAAAGCCATCTGGCGCGGCACCGGCCGCGCAGGCAAGGGCGAGCTGTCGAGCGATTCCGGTGTCCTGTCCGGCACGCCGTACTCGTTCAAGACCCGCTTCGAGAGCGAGAAGGGCACGAATCCCGAGGAGCTGATCGCGGCCGCGCATGCCGGCTGCTTCACCATGGCGCTCGCTTTCCAGCTCGAGCGCGCCGGTTTCACGCCCACGGAGCTCGCCACGGAAGCCGCGGTCACGCTGGAGCCTGAGGGGCAGGGGTTCCGGATCAGCCGCTCGGCGCTCACCCTGCGCGCCAAGGTGCCCAATATCGATGCGGAGGCTTTCGCCCGGGTGGCCAGCGATGCCGAGAAGAACTGCCCGGTATCGAAGCTCTTCAGGGCCGAGATCACCTTGGACGCGAAGCTCGTCTGACACCCCTCGCGGCGATATGATGACCCGGTCCGCGCCCCCCCCGCGGGCGCTGCGCCCCGCCCACCCATTCGAAAGGAGCCCTGCGATGGTCACTGAAACCAAGAAGACTGCTGCCGCCCTCAATACGCCGTCGGGCCTTTCACAGGAGGCCGTCCGCGACATCCCGCCCGGCCTCACCACGCTGCTCGCCGACACCTTCGCGCTCTACCTGAAGACGAAGAACTATCACTGGCACATGTCAGGCCCGCACTTTCGCGATTACCACCTGCTGCTGGACGAGCAGGGCGAGCAGATCTTCGACATGACCGACGACATCGCGGAGCGGGCAAGAAAGATTGGCGGCACCACCCTGAAATCCATCGGACAGATCTCCAGGCTGCAGCGCATCAAGGACAACGACGCCGCCTTCGTGACGCCGCGCGACATGCTGGCGGAGCTGAGAGAAGACAACAAGAGCCTCGCCGGTTATATGCGGGCGCTGCACGGCACCTGCGACGAGCTGGGTGACGTCGCCACGGCCAGCCTGCTGGAGAACTGGATCGACGAGACCGAGCGGCGGGTGTGGTTCCTCTTCGAGTCCACGCGGCACGCCGAAGGTTAGTGCGGATTGCTGGTGAACCCCCGCGGCCGCGGCAGGCCGACGGGGGTCGCCGCCGCGGCGCCCTTGGCGCCGCACTTCGAGCAGCGCAGGCGCGGCGCCAGGCTCTCCAGGGTCACCGACCAACCGACGAGGCGCGCCAGCGCCTCCGCCGCGATGTCGCGTGAGGCGCCGCAGGCCGGACACTTCACCCGCACCAGGAACTGACCGAAGCGGTCGTCCAGCTTCTTGACGTCACGCAGCTCGCGCATGCGCGCAGATTAGAAAGCGCGCCGGGTTCCTGTCCATGCAGTTGCCCGGGTGCGCGGGAACTGGATGGAACCCCTGCGGGGCCTGAGGCTTTACTGGGAAGGCATTGCGGAATGCGGGGTACCCTCGATGAAAGCCGTCCTCACGGTGCTCGGAATCCTGTTCATCATCGCCTGGCTGGTGCTGTGGCTGGCGGTGAAGGTCACGTTCGGCGCCATTCACCTCCTGGTCGTGATCGGAGCCATCCTGATCATCCTGGCGCTCCTCAAGGTCGTCTAGCGCGCCGTTTCGCCCAGGCGCCGCCGCCCAGACCAACGTTCTGTGTCGAACGGGAGCACGGCTGTCCGCGAGGACAATGTTCTCGGATATCCCCGGTACCATGGAATGACAATCCCGACAACGACCCCCGGGGCGGCTCCTGTCCATGAGCAACAACGCGGAAGCCTTCGAGCACTGGATCAGGACGTCCTTCGTGCAGATGAACACCGAGCTCGAGGAGCTCTATTTCGCGCAGGACGATCGATCGCGCGTGATCGGTGTGGGTGACACGATCAAGCATGCATTGCGTGACGAGGGACACACACACGTCACGGCGCTGCGCGCCGAAGGCAACACGGGCGACGGTTTTGACAGCGCATTCGGGGTCCTCGGCAACGTGGGCATGTACCTTGGAGCCTTGAGACGGCACGAGCTCACGAATCCCGCCAGGGAGGAGCGCTCACCCTTTCCCGAAGCCTCGTCCCTGGCGATCCACTGCGGCGCCTCGCTGGGGATGGCGCCGAGATTCGCGACCGCGCATCTGACGGTCCACAACAGGGCGCGCGCGGGATTGCGCAAGAGCTTCACCTCCCTCGAGGACGAGTTTCTCTTCATCGACGAGAACACTCGCGGCATTCTCTCGTTGCAGCGCGCCGCGGATGCGCTCACGAGCGTCGTGCACCTGGGCGTGTCGAGCCCCGCGGCGGATGTGATGTTCGAGGCGGCAAAGCAGGCGCTGCGGGAGGTGATCGAGGCCAACCGCCGGCTGATGGAGCGCCTGGATGTCGCGCGATTCTTCTACTCGGTCCGTCCGTACTACAAGCCGTACCGGGTCGGGCGGCAGGAATATCGCGGCGCCAATGCCGGCGACTTCTCCGGCATCAACGAGCTCGACCTGCTGCTCGGACTGTGCCGCGCGAACGACCCGTACTACGGGCAGCTCCTCGTCGACAAGATGCTGTTCATGCTGCCCGGCGATCAGGCACGGCTCAAGGACTGCATGGCGCGCCGCAGCCTGTTGGATGAGCTGCTGGAGCTGCTCGCCCTGCACCGGCACGCCGACTGGTTTCAGCGCAATGCGCGCGCCTTCCTGGAGGTGTGCGATCTCTTCGGGCGGACGGCGGCGCAGCACCATGATGAGCTGGTGAAGCGCTTCATCGAGCAGCCCGCGGCGAGCCTCGGCGAGGAGCAGTCGCAGGGCCTCACGGCGAGCGGACCGCCGCTGCATGTCCTGTTGCGCGCGCTGGAGTTGCTGCGGGACCTGCGGGTGGCGGCCGACCGGCCGGACATCGCCACCCGGCACCACGATCTCGCTCGCCTGCGTGCGGCGGTGGCGCGCGATGAGTGACAGCGACGGGCTTGCCAGGCTCAAGGAGCTGATCGAGAGCGTGCGCATCGGCCTGCTCACCACGGTGGATCTCAATGGTCTTCTGCATACCCGTCCCGTGGAGACCCTGCGGTGCGATACCGATGGCACGCTGTGGTTCTTTACGGACCATGAAAGCCCGAAGGCCCGTGAGCTGTCGCACGACATGCGGGTGAGCGTGGGTTATTCCGACCCGTCGAAGAAGATCTATGTCGTGGTCGCCGGTTACGCGCACATCCTGCGCGACAAGGCCCTGGCGACGGGGCTTTGGACGTACGCGCAGAGGGCGTGGTATCCAAAGGGAGTCGATGACGAGCATCTATCCATCCTCCGCGTCTCCCTGGAGCGTGCCGAATACTGGGAGACGCCGGGCAGAGTCTCTTATCTTCTGGCAGCGCTCGCAGCGACGGTCACAGGCGAGCCGGCGACGGTCGGCAAGGACGAGAAGCTCCCCTGAAGGTTGCCTCGGAGCGCGCGGCGACCGGTGGAGCGCGCGACTACGGTGGCAACGATGTCAGATAGGCCACGATGGCAATGCGGTCCGCGGCCTTCATGTGCGCAACCTCGGGCAGCATGGGGGCAACGGCGGGACCGCGGCGCGTGCCATACTGGATGTCATAGAGCTGGCGCGCGAGATAGCTGGATGAGCGGCCGGCAAGCGGCGGCACCTCGCCTCTGCCTCTCATATCCGAACCATGACAGGTGCCGCAGGGCGCTGCGCCATCGCCGCTTGCGACCAGCTTGGCGCCGCGCGCGATACTGCCCTTCGGTACGTAGATCGTGAACTGCGTATGCGGATTGCCCAGTTCCCATTGCCGCGCATCGTCCGGAACTTCCACGATGCGGTCGCCGAGGGGCTCGCTGCCGGCGCCCGCAATCTTCACATAGAGACTGACGTCGCCGACGCGGGTCTTGGGGACGGTGTCCGTTTCCACGACATGGAAATGAGATATGAATTTGAGATGCGAGAAATACTGCGCCGCGGCCGCGACGTCGGCCGGGCTCACGGCCTTCGCCTCGACGATCATGTCACGCGCCGATTCCATCGCGGGCTGCGCCGCCGCGCGTCGTCCGGCGCGGAATTCATTGATCTGCTGGACGATGTAACCCTGCGGCAGTCCCGGAAGGGCCGCTTCCGCCGGTCCGCCGGTGCCCGTGGCCAGATGGCAATAGCCACAGGCCATTGCGGGCTTCCTTCCGTATGCGACGATGCGCGGCATCGGGCCATGCTCACGCGGGAACCAGTCCGCGGTGAGGTATCCGTCCGCGAGCTGCCGGTCGCTATAGGTCAGCGGCGAACCGGGAACGTGCTCCACCTTGTCGGACGGCCTTGCGCCGTTGGACGGCGCGGACGGTGGGTTGACTGGAAAAGCCCAGGCGGGTGGAGGATCCGCCGGCTGCGCCGCCGTCGGTTGCGCAATGGAGAGCGCGACGGCGGCCGCCAGCGCCGCGCCGGACACGATGCCTATTTTCAAACGGACCCCCGAATATTCTTATCGAGCTGCGCTCAGAACGCGTTGAATCCCGTCAGCTCACGGCCGAGCGTGAGCTGATGGATGGTTTCCGTGCCTTCGTAGGTGATGACGCTCTCGAGGTTCAGCATGTGGCGCACCGGGACGTACTCCGCGCTGATGCCGGAACCGCCCAGCATGTCGCGGCAGTCGCGTGCGATGTCGAGAGCCATGCGGCAGTTGTTCCACTTCGCCAGCGACACCTGTGGCGGTTGCATCCGGCCGGCGTCCTTGAGCCGACCGAGTTGCAGCGCGAGCAGCTGCGCGGTCGTGATGCGCCGGGCCATGTCGGCGAGGCGGACCTGAATGGTCTGGTTCTGCGCGAGCGGCCGGCCGAAGAGGATACGGGTCCTGGAGTAATCCAGGAGCTGCGTCAGGCAGGCCTGCGCCGCGCCGATGACGCCCCACGCAATTCCATACCGCGCCTGCGTCAGGCAGGAAAGCGGGCCTTTGAGGCCCGACACCCCCGGCAGTACCTGGGTCTCGGGTATGACCACGTTGTCAAAGAAGAGAGCGGAGGTGACCGAGGCGCGCAAGGAGAATTTGCGCTCGATCTCCGGCGCCGCGAATCCTGGCGTGCCCTTCTCGACGATGAAGCCGCGGATGCCGTCGTCGGTCATCGCCCAGACGACCGCGAGGTCGGCGATGGCGCCGTTGGTGATCCACATCTTCGAGCCGTTCAGCACCCAGTCCTTGCCGCGCCGCCTGGCATGGGTCTTCATGTTGGCGGGGTCGGAGCCGCCGTGCGGCTCGGTGAGTCCGAAGCAGCCGATGATCTCCCCCCGAGCCATGCCGGGCAGGTACTTCTGCTTCTGCTCCTCCGAGCCATAGGCGTGGATCGGATACATGCACAGCGAGGATTGCACCGAGACGAAGCTGCGGATCCCGGAGTCGCCGCGCTCGAGCTCCTGGCAGATCAAGCCGTAGCTGATGCCATTGAGACCCGCGCAGCCGTACCCGTGGAGCGACGAGCCGAGGAGGCCGAGGGACGCCAGTTCCGGAATGAGCTCTTTCGGGAAGCGGTGCTGCTCGAAGCACTCCTGGATGATGGGCAGCACTTTGTCATCCACGAGCCGCGCGACGGACTCCTGCACCATGCGCTCTTCCTCGCTGAGCGCGCCCGCGACATCGTAGAGATCGACTGGATTCAATGGCATGGAGAGAAGCTTACGGGATGACGGCCGTGGCCTCAATTTCCACTTTGGCCTCTACCTCGACGAGCGCCGCCACCTCGACTGCGGTCATCGCCGGGAAATGCTTGCCCATGACGGCGCGGTAGGCCGTGCCGATCTCCTTGAGGTGGGCGATGTACTCGGCGCGACTCGTCAGGTACCACGTCATGCGCGCGATGTGCTCCGGCCGGCCGTCCGCCTGCGCGAGCACGGCGAGCACGTTCTTCAGGGCCTGGGCGAGCTGATCGACGAGTTGCGCGCTCTCGAACTTGCCGCTGCGCGGGTTCCAGCCGACCTGACCGGCGATGAACACCTGGCGGCCGCTCGCCAGCACGCCGTTGCTGTAGCCCGACGGGCGTGGCCAGCCCTCGGGCTGCAGGATTTCCGACAGGCTCAATTTCGTGTCTCCGCGGCGGGCCGGGTCAGCTCGCGACCGATGATCAGCTTCTGCACTTCGGTGGCCCCCTCGTAGATGCGCAGCGCGCGAATGTCACGATACAGCCGCTCGACGATCTCGCCGCGCGCGACTCCGCGGCCGCCAAACAGCTGCACGGCACGGTCGATGACCCGCTGCGCCGTCTCGGTGGCCGTCATTTTTGCCATCGCGACCTCTTTCGTGGCGCGTCCGCCGTTGTCGCGCAGCCATGCCGCGCGATAGGTCAGCAGCCGGGCGGCATCGATTCCCGTCGCCATGTCGGCGAGCGCCGCCTGGGTGAGCTGGAAATCGGCGAGCGTCTTGCCGAAGAGCGCGCGGCTCCTGGCATGCGCCAGCGCCTCATCCAGCGCACGCTGGGCAAAGCCGACGGCGGCACCGGCCACCGAGGTGCGAAAGACATCGAGCGTCCGCATCGCGATCTTGAATCCCTCGCCTTCGGCGCCGAGCCGTTGCGCCATCGGCACCGGGCAATCGTGAAAGGCGAGAGTGGCGAGCGGGTGCGGCGAGATCGTGTCGATGCGGCGTGAGATCGACAGACCGGGCGATGCCGCATCCACGATGAAGGCGGTGATTCCGTCCGCTGAGATCGTGCCATCAGGGCGCACGTCCGGGCCGCCCGTGCGGGCGAACACGCAGTAGAAATCGGCAATACCGCCGTTGGATATCCATGTCTTCTCGCCTTCGAGCCTATAGCCTTCGGTGCTGCGGATGGCGCGACACCGCAAAGCGGCAACATCGGAGCCGGCCTCCGGCTCCGAGAGCGCGAATGCGGCGATGGCCTCGCCGGTGGCAACACGCGGCAGATAACGCGCCTTCTGCTCCGGCGAGCCCGCGAGCGAGATGGCACCGCTGCCGAGCCCTTGCATGGCGAACGCGAAGTCGGCCAGGGCGTCGTGGCCGGCCAGTATCTCGCGGATCAACGCCAGGGCGCGCACATCGAATCCGGCACGCCCATTTCCTGCACCGCGGGTCGTCTCTGCGGGTGCGCAGTATCGGGTCCATCCCGCGAGCCCGAGCTCGCGCACGAGATGCCGGCATGCGCCATCGACCGATTCCCGATCCTCCGGCGGTGGCGGGCCGGCGAAGCGCGCGGCCGCCCAGGCGCTCAGGCGGCTGGCGAGCTCGCGATGGCTGTCATCGAAGAATGGCCAGTCGAGGAAGCTCCGGGTCGCCGACAAGGTCAGTCCCCCTCGAATCGCGGCTGTTCCCTCGCCACGAAGGCGCGGTAGGCGCGGCGAAAGTCCGCCGTGCGCATGCAGAGGGCCTGCGCTTCGGCTTCGGCGTCGATGGCCGCATCGATGGGCAAATGCCACTCCGCGTGCAGCATCCGCTTGGTCATGGCATGCGCGAAGGTCGGTCCCGCGGCAATCTGCGCCGCCAGGGACATCGCCTCGGCCAGCATCGCTTCCGGGGCCACGAGCCGGTTGAAGAAACCCCAGGACCGGCCTTCCTCCGCGGACATCGACCGGCCGGTGTACAGGAGCTCCGCGGCGCGTCCCTGGCCGATGATCCGCGGCAGGATGGCGCAGGCGCCCATGTCACAGCCCGCGAGTCCCACGCGGGTGAATAGGAACGCCGTCCTGGCCTCAGGCGTGCCGAGGCGAAAGTCGGATGCCATGGCCAGAATGGCGCCCGCGCCGGCGCACACGCCATCGACGGCCGCGACGATCGGTTGTGGACAGGCCCGCATGGCCTTCACCACATCGCCGGTCATGCGCGTGAACTCGAGCAGGCCCTCGGGGCTGCGCTCCGTCAGCGGGCCGATGATCTCGTGCACGTCGCCACCCGAGCAGAAGTTGCCGCCGGCGCCGGTGATGACGAGCGCGCGGACTGCGGGCGCCGCCGTCAGGGCGCGGAAGAGATCGCGCAGCTCCGCATAGGAGTCGAATGTCAGCGGGTTCTTGCGCTCCGGGCGGTCGAGCGTGACCACGCCGACGCGACCCTGCGAGCTCCATTTGAAATGACGGGGCGCGTAGCTGGCGGCGTCGAATTGCGGCTGTGCGGTCATTGGGTCAGGTGCTCCTTGAGCTCACCCAGGAGATCTATCAGCTGTTTCTTGCGCTTCGGGGACATGGCACCGAAAAGATCGATGACCCATTGCTCGTGCTCGGCGGCCATGCGGCGGAACTGGCGCTCACCTTCGGCGGTGAGCTTGACGCGATATACGCGCCGGTCGGCGCAGTCGACCTCGCGCACGACCAGGCCCTCCTTCTCCAGGCCGTCCGTGATGCCGGTGACGTTGCCCCCGGTCACCATCATGCGTTGCGAGAGCTCGCTCATCTTCAGGCCCTGGGGCGCGCGCTCGAGCTGCGCCATCAGGTCGAACCGCGGCAGCGTGGTGTTGAAGCTCGATTGCAGGCTCTGCCGCACCCGGCTCTCGACCTGGTTGGTGCAGGAGAGCAGCCGCAGCCACAGGCGCAGCGACATATGGTGGTCATCGTGCACCCGCGTCTCCGCATCGAGCGCCGCCGTAACCGCTTTCAACGCCGTCTTCTCCCGCGGCATCAGGTGGTCACCTCGCCGCCGGAGATCACGATGCTCTGGCCGGTCACGCTCTCCGTCCCCGGCCGGCAGAGCCAGAGGACGGCATTGCTCACTTCCGCGGGCGTGATGAGGCGCCCCTGCGGGTTGGTGGCGGTGAGAGTGGCCAGCGCCTCGCCGGCGCTGCGGCCGGTCTTCTTCATGATGTTGTCGACCGCCCGTGTGACGATCTCAGTGTCGACGTATCCGGGACACACCGCATTCACGGTGATGTTTCGCGTCGCGTACTCCAAGGCCAGCGAGCGTGTCAGGCCGATCACCGCGTGCTTCGAGGTCGCGTACGCGGATATGTAAGCGGCGCCTCTGAGGCCGGCGATGCTCGCAATGTTGACGATCCGCCCGAAGCCGGCCTGCAGCATGTCGGGTACGGCCGCCCGCGTACAGAGGTAGGTGCCGGTCAGATTCACGCCGAGGATCCTGTTCCACAGTGCCTCGTCGGTGTCGGTGAACTTGGCCGCCGCGGCCTGACCGGCGTTGTTCACCAGGATCTGCACCGGGCCGAATTGGCGGCGCGCAGCGGCGAAGGCCTCACCGACGGCGGCGGCGTCGGTGACGTCGGCCACGATCGGGATGGCGTGCTCAGCCCCGCCGAGCTGGGCGGCGACCTGCGCGAGCCGCTCCGCGTCGCGGCCCACCAGGGAGATCTTCGCGCCCTCGGCCGCCAGTGCCGCGGCGATGCTGGCGCCGATGCCGCGGCTGGCGCCCGTGACGACTGCATGGCGGCCCGCCGGCGTCGCAGTGCTTTCATTCATCGATTTCGCTCGTCGGTTTTACCGGAGCCGCGGCGCTCGCCTGCATCTGCGCGGCACGCTGCAAGTTGCGCTCGAGCTGCTGGCGGCCCGAGAGATACTGCTTCGGCCACCACTGCCCGGCGTAACCGAGGCGTGCCGCGGCCTCGAGGGTCCAGGCCGGGTTGGCCAGGTGCGGCCGCGCCAGGGCGCACAGGTCCGCACGGCCCGAGGCGATGATGGAGTTGACGTGATCGGGCTCGTAGATGTTGCCGACCGCCATGGTCGCGATGCCGATCTCGTTGCGGACCCTGTCGGCGAACGGGGTCTGCCACATGCGACCGTAGACGGGCTTCTGCCAGGGGACAGTCTGGCCGGTGGAGACGTCGATGAGATCGATCCCGGCTTCCCGGAAGGCGCGCACGATGACGAGAAGGTCCGCCTCCGACAAGCCGCCTTCGGCCCAATCGGTCGCGGAGATGCGCACGGAAAGAGGCTTGTCGTGCGGCCACTCCGCGCGCACGGCGCGCAGCACCTCGAGCGGGAAGCGCAGGCGTCCGTGAACGTCACCGCCGAACTCGTCGTCGCGGCGGTTGGTGAGCGGCGAGAGGAAGGAGGCCAGGAGGTAGCCGTGCGCCATGTGCAGCTCGAGCATGTCGAAGCCGGCCTGCAGCCCCAGTCGCGTGGCGTGCACGAACTGCGAGACGACCTCATTCATCTCCTGCGGCCGCATCTCGACCGGCGTCTGACTGATGCCGGGCAGATACGGCAGAGGGGAGGGTGCCAGGATCGGCCAGTTGCCGGCAGGAAGCGGACGATCCATTTCCTCCCAGCCGAGCTGAGTCGAGCCCTTGCGCCCCGAGTGCCCGAGCTGCAGGCAGAACTTCGCCGGCGAGCGCGCGTGGACGAACTCGACGACGCGGCGCCAGGCGTCGCGCTGCGCTTCATTCCAGAGTCCGGTGCATCCGGGAGAGATGCGGCCCTCGGGCGAAACGCAGGTCATTTCCGTGTAAATGAGGCCTGCGCCGCCAAGTGCCCGATGACCGTAGTGCACGAGGTGCCAATCGTCCGGCATCCCGTCCGTCGCGCAGTACTGCGCCATCGGAGAGACGACGACACGGTTCGCGAGCGTGAGGCCGCGAAGCTTGAAGGGCAGGAACATCGGCGGACGCCCATCGCTCACGCCGTTGACGCGTGCGAGCCAGCCCTCGTAGTTCTCCACGAACTTCGCATCGCGCACCTTCAGGTTCTCGTGCCCGATGCGCTGACTGCCGGTGAGCAGGCTGTAGGCGAACTGCTCCGGCGGCAGATGCGTGTAGCGCTCGACGTTCTCGAACCATTCCATGCGGTTGCGCGCTGCGCTCTGCAGCTTCAATACCTCGAGGCTGCGCTCCGCATGATATGCCTCGAGTGCGCAGGGGAGGTCCGGTGTGCCGCCGAGGTGGCGCGTCAGCGAGATCGCATCCTCCATGGCGAGCTTGGTGCCGGAGCCGATCGAGAAATGCGCGGTATGGGCCGCGTCCCCGATGAGAACCACTTTGCCGTCGTGCCAGCGCCGGCAGTGCACGCGGCTGAAGTTGAGCCAGGCGGATCCGCGCAGGTGGCTGGCGTTGCTCTGCAGCGCGTGTCCGCCGAGATAGCGTGCGAAGAGGCTCTCGCAGAACGCAATGGACCCTGCGGTGTCCATCCGGTCGAGCCCATGGGCACTCCAGGTCTCCTCGCGCGTCTCGACGATGACCGTGGAGAGATCGCGGCTGAACTGGTAGGCGTGGATCTGGAACCAGCCGTGCTCGGTGCGCTCGAAGGCGAAGGTGAACGCCTGGAATTTCTGGGTGGTTCCCAGCCAGATGTAGCGGCACTTGCGCCGATCGAGCTCCGGCTCGAATACGGCCTCGTGGCGCTGGCGGGTCTTGCTGTTGGCGCCGTCGGCCGCGACGATGAGCTGCGCGTCCTCGAGCCCGGCTTCCGAGTCCACCTCCCGCTCGAAGGACTGCCGGACGCCGAGCTCCGCCGCGCGCTCCTGCAGGATCCAGAGCAGGCGCTTGCGGCTGATGCCGCAGAAGCCGTGACCATGGCTCACGAACCGCCGGTCGCGAAAGTGGACGTCGATGTCGTCCCAGTGGTGGAAGCTGCCGATGATGGCGGCGTGGGAGGGCCCATCGGCGGCACGGAAGTTCGCCATGGTCTGGTCGGAGAAGACGACGCCCCAGCCGAAGGTGTCCTGCGGGCGGTTGCGCTCGTAGACCTCGATGCTGGCCCGGGGGAGGGCCTTGCGCAGCAGGATGGCGGTGTATAGGCCCGCGGGGCCGCCGCCCAGGCAGACGATTCGCTTCACGGCGGCGACCCTAAACCTGTATCGCTTGCATCGATGCTGTGTTATATTGCTAGATACTTGAGATGTCAAGTATTACGGGGATTCAGAGCATGAGCACACCGGCCAGCGCCTCGCAGTCGGAGATCCTCGCCCGTCTGGTGGGCGGCATCGTCGGCGGCGGCATCCGCGTCGTCGACCTCACCGTGCCCCTGGAGCCAGCGACGGCCACGATCCAGCTGCCGCCGCAGTTCGCTCCGTCCAAGAGCTTCTCCCTCGAGGAAATCTCCCGTTACGACCAGCGCGGCCCGGCCTGGTACTGGAACAATATCGCCTGCGGGGAGCACACCGGGACGCATTTCGACGCGCCGGTGCACTGGGTGACCGGCAAGGACTATCCGAACAACGCCACCCACAACATCCCGGTCGACCGCTTCATCGGTCCCGCCTGTGTGATCGACGTGTCGCAGCAGGTGAGGCAGAACCCGGATTTCCTGCTCACCCAGCAGGTCGTCGAGGAGTGGGAGAAGCGGCACGGACGCATTCCGGCGCATGCCTGGGTGCTGGTGCGCACCGACTGGTCGAAGCGGCGCACGGCCGAGGAGTTCCTGAACATCGGCCAGGACGGACCGCATACTCCGGGCTTCCATCCGCAATGCGTTCCATTCCTAGCGCGGGAGCGTGACATTCTCGGCGTCGGGGTAGAGACGGTGGGCACCGACGCCGGCCAAGCGGCCACCTTCGAGCCGATGTTTCCCTGTCATACGCTGATGCACGGCTCGAACCGGTTCGGGCTCGCGAGCCTCACCAATCTCGACCAGCTGCCGCCGACGGGTGCGGTGGTGATCGCCCCGCCGCTCAAGATCGTGAACGGCTCGGGCAGCCCGCTGCGCGTGCTGGCGCTCGTTCCGGCGTGAGCGGATTTACGATATAGAGTCTCATGGCCGAGCGCTCTTTCGCCAAAGAAGTCCAGTCGCTGCGGCTCGGCGCGGGCGCGGAGTTCCGCGGTGAGGGCATCCTTGCCGTCACCAAGGCATTGCTGCAATCCGGCGTGGCGTACGTCGGCGGCTATCAGGGCGCGCCGATCTCCCATCTGATGGATGTGCTCTGCGATGCGGAGGACATCCTGACCGAGCTCGGCGTGCACTTCGAGGCCAGTGCCTCGGAAGCCACTGCCGCCGCCATGCTGGCGGCTTCCATCAATTACCCGCTCCGTGGGGCGGTGACCTGGAAGTCCACCGTCGGCACCAACGTCGCCTCCGACGCGCTCGCCAACCTCGCATCCGCAGGCGTCAAGGGTGGCGCCCTCATCATCGTGGGCGAGGACTACGGCGAAGGCGCCAGTATCATGCAGGAGCGCACCCACGCCTTCGCCATGAAGTCGCAGATGTGGCTGCTCGATCCGCGGCCGCACCTGCCGGAGATCGTGCGAGCCGTGGAGCAGGGCTTCGAGCTGTCGGAGGCCAGCCACACGCCCGTGATGCTGATGCTCCGCATCCGCGCATGTCATGTCTACGGACGCTTCACTACTAAGGAAAACAGGCGTCCGTCGTTCTCGGCTGCCGACGCATTGCGGTCGCCATCCAGGGACTACAGCAGAATCATCCTCCCACCCTCCACATACGCGCAGGAACGGGAGAAGATCGAGCAGCGTTTCCCGGCCGCCGTGAATTTCGTCGCCGGGCAGCGGATGAACGATTTCGTCGCCGGCGATGCCAGTGACATGGGGATCGTGCTGCAGGGCGGCCTCTACAACAACGTGCTGCGCGCTCTGGAGCTGCTCGACTGCGCCGACACCTACGGCACGAGCCGCATTCCCTTGTACGTGCTCAACGTCACTTATCCTCTGGTGCCCGAGGAATGGGAGCGGTTCTGCGCCGGCAAGCGCGCCGTTCTGGTGGTGGAGGAGGGGCAGCCTGAGTTCATCGAGCAGGCGGCGAGTCAGATCCTGCGCAAGCGGGACGTGGCGACCGCGCTGCTCGGCAAGGGAGTGTTGCCGATGCACGGCGAATACACGGTCGACGTGCTGCGCCAGGGCATCGGCGAGTTCATCGGGCAGTGGGCGCCGGGGCTGCGCCGCAGCGGTGCCGGCGGCACGGTCAGGGAAGCGCCGCTGCTGCCGGCCGCGCAGCTCGCGAAGCTCGTGCCGGCGCGCCCATCGGGCCTTTGCACCGGCTGTCCGGAGCGTCCGTTCTTCGCCGCCATGAAGCTGTTGCAGCGCGAGGCCGGCCCGCTGCACATCAGCGCCGATATCGGCTGCCACTCCTTCGCGACGCTGCCGCCTTTCAATATGGGCAACAGCATCATGGGATACGGCCTGGGCGCCGCGGGCGCTTCGGCTTTCCATACCGAGAGCCCGCGCCGTCCGGTGGCGATCATGGGCGATGGCGGCTTCTGGCACAACGGGCTCACGAGCGGCATCGGCAATGCGGTGTTCAACCGGCACGACGGCCTCACCGTGATCATCGACAACAACTACTCCGCGGCCACCGGCGGCCAGGACATCCCGTCCTCGCGCTGGCCGGATGAGCGGCGGCAGGGCAACAACTCGATCGTCGATGCGGTCAAGGGCGTCGGTGTGAAGTGGGTGCGGCATACCCGCACGTACGACATGACGCAGACTTTGAAGGTTTTGCGCGAAGCGCTCACGACGCAGTTTCGTGGGCCGAAGGTCATCGTGGCCGAAGGGGAGTGTCAGCTCAACCGCCAGCGGCGGGTCCGTCCGTTGATGAAGAAGGCCATCAAGGACGGCGAACGTGTGGTGCGTGAGCGCTTCGGCGTCGATCCCGACACGTGCACCGGCGATCACTCCTGCATCCGGCTCTCCGGCTGTCCTTCACTCACCGTGAAGCCGAATCCCGATCCACTGCGCACCGACCCCGTGGCTCATGTGGACAACAGCTGCGTCGGCTGCGGCGTGTGCGGCGAGGTTGCCCATGCCGCCGTGCTCTGTCCTTCTTTCTATCGGGCCGAGCTCCTTTACAACCCGTCGTGGTGGGACCGGCTGCTGGCCCGGGTGCGTGCGGCCGTGATCGGCGCATTGCAGCGGCGCAGCGACCGCAGGCGCCTGCGCTTCGCCTTGTGACGCGCCGACCCATCAAACTGTGCATCGCGGCGCTCGGCGGCCAGGGCGGCGGCGTCCTCGCCGAATGGCTGATCGGGATCGCCGAGGCCGAGGGGTATCTCGCGCAATCGACATCCGTGCCAGGCGTCGCGCAGCGCACGGGGGCGACCCTCTACTATCTGGAGTTCTTCCCGCAGGCGGAGGCAGAGCGAGTCGGGCGCGAGCCCATCATGGCGCTCATGCCTGTCGCGGGTGATGTCGACTGTGTCGTCGCATCGGAGCTCGTGGAGGCGGGACGTGCGATCCAGCGCGGCCTGGTGCATCGTGAGCGGACCACGCTGATCGCCTCGTCGCACCGCTCCTACTCGGTCGCGGAGAAGAGCGCGATGGGGCAGGGCACAGCCGATGCCGCGGGGCTCATCGAGCTGGCGCGCAACCAGGCGAAGCGGCTGATCCTGTTCGACATGGACGCAGTCGCTGAGAAGCACCACAGCGTCATCAGCTCCGTGCTGCTCGGCGCGATCTGCGGCAGTGGGGTACTTCCGTTTGGCCGCTCGGCGTTCGAGGCCGCGATCGGCAAGAGTGGTATTTCCGTCGCCACGAATCTGGCTGCGTTCGCAGATGCTTGCGAGCGGGCAGCGCGTGACGACGCCGCCATGAGCGCGACGCGCCCGACGGCGTCTTCCCCCGACGCCGCTGGAGCTATTCCCGAGCGCGCTCGCTCGCCCAGCCTGCAGCCGCTGCTCGATCGCGTGCGGCGTCTGCCGGAAGCGGTGCGGGCGCTGGCGCTCGAGGGTGTCCGTCGCGCGATCGACTATCAGGATCCGGACTACGCCGCCTCGTACCTGACCCGCCTCGAGCGTATCGGCGCACTCGAGGAGCGCCTGCGGTCCCGAGGCGGTCTGCCGGCCGGCGGCGTGAGCCACGAGGACTGGGCGCTCAGCGCGGCGGTCGCCAGAGGGCTGGCGCTCTGGATGACTTTCGAAGACACCATCCGCGTCGCGGATCTGAAGACGCGCGCGGCCCGGTTCGCCCGGGTGCGGGAAGAGGTGCGAGCGGCGCCGCAGCAGCTCGTCGGCATCACCGAGTTCATGAAGCCGCGGGTGGCGGAGATCGCCGGGACGCTGCCCGCCGGGATCGGCAGCTGGGTGCTCGCCTCGCCGCGGGTGTCGCGATGGCTCGCGGGCATGACGGGCGGCAAGCGGATACGCACCAGTACGGTGGCCGGATTTCTTTTCCTGCATGCGCTGGGCGGTCTCAGGCGCTGGCGCCGGGAGACTCTGCGCTACCGCGTGGAGAACGCCCGGATCGAGGACTGGCTCGGGCGCATCGAGCGCTTGGCTGCAGCCCATTACGACCTGGCGCTCGAGCTGGCGCGGGCGCAGCGTCTCATCAAGGGCTACGGCGAGACCCACGAGCGGGGGTGGAAGAATTTCTCGGCGCTGCTCTCGCGCCTGGATGTGCTCACCCGCCGCCCCGACGGAGCGGCGGTGATGGCCCGCCTGCACGAGGCCGCGCTCGCGGACGAGGAAGGCGTGGCGCTGGCGAAGGAGCTGGCCGGCCTGGCCGCATGAATGGCCGCCCGAATGGCCTGAATGACTGCACGAGCCGCTGGCTCCCGGAGAGGGCCGCGTGCTAAAGTGGCATTTGCTTTAGGTGTCAACCAGTTGCGCGGCTCGGCCATGGCCACCAAAGTGACACAACTTCGCATCCTGCAGTCGGCTCTCGAGCTGTTCAACGCCGAGGGCACCGCGGCCGTGTCCGCGAGCCGCATCGCCGAGCGCTGCGGGATCAGCAAGGGCAACCTGCAATATCACTTTCCCAACAAGCGCGACGTCATCTTCGCCATCTTCCAACTCGCGATCGCGGAGATGAACGCCGGCTGGTATCGCGACCACCTCGAGCCCACGCTCGAGCACATGGCGGCGATGTTCGTGCGCCAGTTGCAGCTCATCGTCAAGTACCGCTTCTTCTATCGCGAGCTGCCCGACCTGCTGCGGCAGGACCCGCTGCTGCGCCGCCGTTACGCGGAGAACCGCGCCCGGCGCCTCAAGGTCATCGAGCAATTCATGCAGGCGCTGGAAGCGCGCGGGCTGATGCGCCTGCCGCAGGATGCGCAGCGGCTGCGCTCCATCGTCGAGGTGACCTGGATCCTGTCCGAGAACTGGGTGAACTACATCGAATACCAGGACCGGCAGATGAGCGCCGCAACCATCCAGGAAGGCTACACCGCCATCCTGGAAGTGCTGCGTCCCTACCTCGGCGCCGATCCGCAGCAACTGACGGCGCAGTCCTGTTACACGATCGAGCGGCTGGTGCCGCCGCCGCAGCCGCTGTCAGGTCGCCTCGGCGCCTGCGCCGCACCGGAATGGGGCAGTCCGCCCGCCGCATTAGGCCCGCCAGCCTAAACCGCTGCTGTACAAGTCAGAACGCGTTGGACAGCATCGGAGCCCATGGTGGCTCCCGTCATCGCGCAGCCCAAGCCCTTCCTCGTGACGCTCGAGGCAGGCCGCACTTATTATTGGTGCGCCTGCGGGCGCTCGGCCACCCAGCCCTTCTGCGACGGGTCGCACAAAGGCAGCGGCATCACGCCGCGCAGGTTGGTTGCCGAGCGGACGGAGGAAGTGCTCCTCTGCGGCTGCAAGCAAACTTGCGGCGCCCCTTTCTGCGACGGCGCGCATACCAATCTGCCGGGCGGCTCGCCGCTCGACGATCCTGACAGCGCCGCCAATCGCACCATCCCGGTCGTTACGCAGAGTGACGGCCCGCGGCGCTGGCTCGACGGCAGCTGCTACGTCGTCTCGCCCGCCTTGTCGCCGAAGGCCTCGCGCGGCCATCTGAGTTACTGCTACCTGGTGACCAGCGAGCTCGGGGCGCGCTTCCAGACACAGATCTTTCTCGAGGTGGCAGGCGGCGCCTCGCCGGTGCTGTCACTCGGCGCGCGCGACGTGATCCTCTTCATCGTCAGCGGCAGCGGACGCGCAATCGTCTCGGGTCGCGAGTTCGAGGTGAACCCCCATGACGGCATGTATCTGCGGCCCGGTGAGGCCCTGCAGCTCGTTCCTTCCGATCACGAGACCCTCAGGGTGTTTACGCTCGCCTCGCCACAGGGCGAGATCGAGTGGGCCGCCGCCATGCCGGACAATTTCGATGCGGACTACCCGCAGCGACTGGTGCCGGTAGATACCGCGCAGCGCACGGCGATGGGGCCGCGCTATTTTCAGCTCCTGGTGGACAAGCGCGTGGGCTCGCGCACCATCACGCAGTTCATCGGCCACATTCCGCGTTCGAAGGCGACGCCGCACCGGCATCTCTACGAGGAAGCGATCATCGTGCTCTCGGGTGAGGGCTACATCTGGACGGAGCGGCGCAAGGCCAGAGTGCAGGCGGGCGAGGCGATCTTCCTGCCGCGCAAGCAGCTGCACTCCATCGAGGCGACATCGGACGAGGGTATCTTCGTCGTCGGGGTGATCTGCCCCGGCGACAATCCCAGCATTGCCTATTACGACTGAGGCGCGCCGCCGCCGCGGCGGTTCGTGTCAGAATCAACAAGCACCGACGGGGTCTGCAACGTGTCGATATCACTGAAGAGCGATCTCAGGTTCCTCGCATGCCCGCTGCTCGGCGTGCTGGCGTTCGCGGCCCGCCCGGCCGCGGCCGACTCCGGCGCCGATACCGGGGCCCTCGGGGAGATCGTGGTCACCGCGACCAAGCTCAACGCCGCCGACGTGCTCAGCGTCCCGGCTTCCATCCAGGCGCTCTCGGGCGCGGCACTCGCGCAGGAGGATGCCTCCGGCATCGCGAGCATCGCCGGCCAGATTCCGGGCTTCTCCATGCAGGACCTGGGGCCCGGCGACAAGCGCTACGTGATCCGCGGCATCTATTCGGCGGGCGATTCCACGGTCGGCGTCTATTACGGCGAGGCCGTGATCACCCAGGGCAACAGCGATGACGGTGCCGGCTTCCAGCCCGATATCCGCATGTACGACATGAATCGCATCGAGGTGCTGCGCGGTCCGCAGGGCACCCTCTACGGCGCCAACTCCGAGAGCGGCACCATCCGTTACATCCCCAACGAGCCCGACCTCCAGAAGACCGGCGGCACGGTGACGGCGGAGAGCTCGGACACGCAGCATGGCGGCGGCAACTACAACGGCCACGGCGTCCTCAACCTGCCGATCGTCGACGGCGTGCTCGGGCTGCGCGTCGTGGCGTGGAAGGACTACGATAGCGGCTACATCAATCAGATCCGCGTCGGCGAGGGCGTGACCGCCCAGTCGGGCGCCGCGACGCTGCCGGTGCAGGCGCTGGGATTCATCAAGGGTGTCAACGACGACGACGTCGGCGGCGGCCGCGCAATGCTGCGCTACCAGCCCCTGGACAACCTGACGATCGACGCCGACTACACGGCCCAGACGGAGACCTCCGATGGCTCCTCGCGGTGGACGCCGCCGGGGACCACTGCATTCAACGGCGGCGGCATCGCGCCGGTGCAGGGTTGCGACCTGTGCAATACCGATGTGACGCAAAGCCCCTGGGATGACCACCTGCAGGTATACGGCGTGACGCTGAACTGGCGGACCGTCGCCGGCGTGCTGACGGTCACCGATCATCAGTTCGACCGCAATACCGAGTTCAACTTCGACTCGACTCCGATCCTCATCTCGTTCGGCATTCCGACGCCGGCGGAATCGATCGAGCCGCGCCAGTATCGGGCCAACTCGAGCGAGATGCGCTTCGCGAGCGCGTTCGACTTCCCGGTCAACTTCGTCGCCGGCGTCTTTCGCAATCAGAGCACCCAGACTCTGACGGTGAACGTGATCACGACGGACGGCCTCGGGCTGCCGGCGGGACCCTTCAGCACGCTCAACAGCCAGGACGCACTCAACTTTCCCGGGGTCGGCGACACCTTCTTCGGCCGCATCGATCACCGTGCCACCATCCAGTCGGCCGGATTCGGCGAGGCGACCTGGAAGATCACCCCCAAGTGGACGGCGGTGGCGGGGCTGAGATACTTCACCGAGGATCTCACCGGGTACCAGACGCAGACGCATCCGTTTGGAGGTTTCCCGCCCGGAACGCCGAGCGGCGTGGCCGTTCCCGATGCGCGTCAGAGCTACGACAAGGTCACCTGGAAGGGCAACCTCAGCTACGAGTTCAGCGGCGCGGCGCTCGCCTATGCGACCGTCGCCACGGGATTTCGCAGCGGCGGCCTGAATGCGCAGAGCGAGCCGTTCGAGCCGATTCCGGGCTCGTATGCCCCGGACTCGCTCACCAACTACGAGCTCGGCCTCAAAGGACGCCTATTCGGCGGCTACTTCGCCTACCAGGTCGACGGCTATGTGATCCATTGGAATAATATGCAGGTGCTGCTCACCACGCCCGACGGCACCTTCACGTACATCGGCAACGCGGGTACCGCCCAGGTCAAGGGAGCGGAATTCGATCTCAAGGCCCGGCTGGACGCGCACCTCACCGGGTGGTTCAGCGGGTCGTACCAGGATGCCTATCTCACCGAGGGCGCAAGCGCCGCGCAGAAGCTGCTCAATCCGACGCTCGGCGTGACGGGTGATACCATCCCGAACGTGCCGAAACTGCAGTTCGCCGTCGGCCTCGATTACAACCACCCGTTGAGCGACGCGTGGGTGGCCACCCTCGGAACCGATCTGACCTATCGAGACTCGGTGAATTCCTACTTTGCCTCGAACCCGTTCAACCTGCCGCTGTCCTCGTACGCCCTGTGGAACCTGCGAGCCGGCGCGACGTACCAGAACTGGACCTTCACGCTCTTCGGGCGCAATGTCACCAACAAGCGCGCACAGGTTTCGGCCATCAATTCCACTCAGGACCCGGACGCGCTGCTCACCGTGCAACCACGGACCATCGGCATCACTGTGACCCGCGACTTCTGAGGCCGCGGCCGACGGACGGATGCGTACCGACAGCAGTGACAATCCGGGCGACCGGGAGAGCGGGCTCAAGCGCAGCCTGGGCAAGGCCCAGGTCGTGATGATCGGGCTCGGTGGCGCCATCGGCACGGGACTGTTCATGGGCAGCGGTCTCGCGGTGGGTTATGCCGGGCCGGCCGTCATCGTGAGTTATGCGCTCGCCGGATTCGTCGCGCTGGTGATGGTCTTCAGCCTCTCCGAAATGGCGGTCGTGCATCCGACCGCCGGATCGTTCGGTACGTACGCGGAGACTTACCTCAATCCGTGGGCGGGATTCGTCGTCCGCTATACCTACTGGATCGCGCAGGCGATCGCGGTCGGCGGCGAGGCGGTGGCCGCGGGCCTGTACATGCAGTACTGGTTCCCCAACGTGCCCGTCTGGATGTGGGCGCTCGGGTTCTGCCTGGTGCTGCTGTATTTCAACTCGCGCTCGGTCGGCAGCTTCGGCACCCTGGAATCGTGGCTGGCCCTGATCAAGGTGGTGGCGATCATCCTCTTCATCATCCTCGGGCTCGCCACCATCCTCGGCCTCGGGCGGCCGGCCGTCGGCCTGCACAATCTGACGGGCCTGCCGGGAGGATTCCTGCCCAAGGGCGTGGCGGGACTGTGGATGGCGGTGACGGTCGGCATCTTCTCGTTCAACGGCATCGAGGTCATCGCCGTGACCTCCGGGGAGACGAAGAACCCCGAGGTGGCGATTCCCGCGGCGCTGCGCACCATGGTGCTGCGGCTGTTTCTTTTCTACGTGCTCGCCATCGCCGTCATCGTGACGATCGTTCCGTGGACGGAGACCGGCGTGAAGGTCGTCGCCCAGAGCCCGTTCGTCACCGTCTTTCAACACTCCGGTGTCAGGGACGCGGCGGGCATCATGAATTTCGTCGTGATCAGCGCCGCGCTGTCGAGCATGAACACCGATGTCTACCTGTGCTCGCGCATGCTCTTCTCGCTCTCCCGCGGCGGCTACGCGCCGCAACGGCTCGGCGCCTTGAGCCGGCGCGGCAGCCCGGTACCGGCCATCCTGGTGTCGGGCGTCTTCGTGCTGATTGCCGCCGCCGCTTCGATATTCACCCCCGATGCCTACGCCGACCTCTTCGGCGTCGCGCTGTTCGCCGCCATCCTCGTCTGGATGTTCGTCTTCGCCAGTCACTTGAGCTTTCGCCGCCAGCACGGCGACGCGCCGCTGCCGGTGCGCATGCCGTTCTTTCCCTGGATGCAGTATGCGGGCCTCGCCATGCTGGCCGGGGTGCTGGTGACCATGGGCCTGGACCCGACCCTCCATGTCTCGTGGCTCTATGGAGTGCCCTGGGTGGCGCTCGTCTCACTGGCCTATTTCCTGCGCCGGGCGCGGCTGCGGACCGCCGCTGGGTCGCAGGCCGGAAGCTAATCCGGAATTTTCCCCGACAGCACCGTGCACAGCTTCGACCCATCCAGATTGCCGCCCGAGACCACGGCACAGACCCGGCGGTACGGATGCCGGCCGCTCAAGGCCGCGGCCACGGGAAGGGCGCCTGCGCCTTCGGCAATGACCTTGTGCCGCTCCGCGAGCAGGCGGATGGCGGCAGCGACCTCCGCCAGCGAGACCGTCAGGCTGTCGTCGATCATCGCGCGCGCCAGCGGCCAGATCTCCGGCAGCAGCGAATGAAAACCCACGCCGCTCACGAAACCCGCGCGTGCCTCGCTGCTGATGACGCGGCCCGCGTTCCGCGCTTGCGAGAATGGCCTGGCGCTCTCGAGCTCGCAGGCGACCACCTTCACGCCGGGGCGCAGGGCGCGCGCGGCGCAGGCGATGCCGCAGGCGAGTGCGCCGCTGCCGAGTGGCGTGAAGATGGCATCCACCTGCGCCAGCTCCTCCAGTATCTCGACACCGATCGAGCCGTCGCCCGCGATCGCGGCCGGATCGCGCGCGGCGTCGATGTAAGTGCCGGCTTCGCCGGCCACGTTGCAGCTCTCGACGGCACGCCACCAGGCGTCGAACGGAAGCTCCACGATGCGTGCGCCGAGCGCGCGCAGACCGGCGAGTTTCACCGCCGGCGCGCCGGCGCTGACCACGGCAGTGGCGGCAATTCCGAGTCGCTTCGCCAGATGCGCTACCGCGAGCGCGCTGTTGCCGGAGCTGATCGTGTAAATGCCGGCATGGAGGGAATCGGCGGGGCGCGTCAGCACGACGTTGCCAACCGGGCGCACCTTGAAGGAGCCCGTCGGCTGCAGGTTATCGAGTTTGAGATGGAGCTCGCAGGGCGCATCGTCCGGCAGCCCGCGCACGAGCGGCGAGCGCATGGCGATCGCGGCGAGGCGCGTCTGCGCGGCGCGGATGTCGGCGAGGCTCGCGGCCGGGACTGTCGGGTTGGACATGGGGTGCAAACGCTGAAGGGTGGCAGATGACGATCGACTTCGACGCGCTGCGGCGCAGGTTTCCGGTGCTCGAGCGCAAGACCTATCTTAACAGCGGCTCGTATTGCGCACTAGCGGACACGGTGCGCGACGCTTTCAACTCCTACATGGACGACAGGCTGGCGGTGGGCGCCAACTGGGATGTCTGGATCGCCAAGAACGAGGCCGTCCGCGCCGCCATGGCGCGCGTGTTGCGCGTGACCGCGGAGGAGATCGCCGTCACCGCATCCGCTTCCGCGGGCATCAACGCGCTCGCGAGCGCGCTCGATTTCACCGGGCCGCGCAGGAAGATCGTCATCAGCGACTTCGAGTTCCCGACGAACGCGCAGATCTGGCACGCGCAGGAGCGCCTGGGCGCCGAAGTGGTGCATGTGCCCCGGGCCGCCGACGGCTACATTCCGCTCGAGAATTTCGCCCGTGCCATAGATGAGCGGACGCAGCTCGTCGCGGTGACGCAGGTCTGCTTTCGCAATGGTGCGCGGCTCGACATCGCGGGCATCACCCGCCTCGCGCACGAGAGAGGCGCCCGCGTGATGGTCGATTGCTATCAGGCAATCGGGTCGATGACGGTGGATGCGAAGGCGCTGGACGTCGATTTCGCGGTCGGCGGGATGCTGAAGTACCTGCTCGGCACGGCCGGTATCGGCTTTTTCTACGCACGCTCCGGCCTGATCCGCGAGCTCGTGCCGAGCAACACCGGCTGGTTCGCGCAGCAGGACATCGCGGCCATGGACATCACGGCCAACCGCCCGTCCCGCAGCGCGCGCCGATTCGAGGCCGGCACCCCACCGGTGGTCAACTGTTATGCGGCCGAGGCGGGGCTGAAGATCATTCTCGACATCGGCACCGACGCGATCGAGACCCGCGTCCGTGCGCTGACGCGCCGTTGTCTCGAGGGCCTCGCGACAATCGGCTGGCCGGCCGTGACGCCGACGGACGATGCGCGGCGCGGGCCCATGGTGGCCGTCCCGTCGCGCGATGCGGCGGGACTCTTCGCCCGTCTCCTGGAGCAGGACATAGTGACTTCGTTCCGGGACAACAACATCCGCGCCACCATCCACTTCTATAACTCGCCCGGCGATATCGATCGCTTCGTCGCCGCGATGGCCGCCCACCGCGGCCGGTTCGGCCCGCAGGCGTGAGGCCGCGATGAGCGTAGCCGAATTTCCCGTCGCCGCCCTGCGGCGGCAGTTTCCGGCCCTGCGCTCCGCCGGGTCGTGCGTGTTCTTCGACAACGCGGCCGGCGCGCAAATTCCTGACGGAGCGCTCGAGGCGGTCCGGCGCCATCTGATCGAGCACAACGTGCAGCGTGGTGGCCGTTATCCGCGCAGCCGCGCGGTCGACACCATGGTGTCGCGTGCGCGCTCGCACGTGGCGGCATTCGTCAATGCCCGCCGGCCGGAGGAGATCGCCTTCGGAATGAATGCGACCTCCTTCATTCGCACGGTGAGCCTCGCCATCGGTCAGGCGCTTGCCGGCCGGGACGAGATCATCGTCACCGACCTCGATCACGAGGCAAATGTCGCGACCTGGCATGCCCTCGAGCGTATGGGGGCGAAGTTGCGCTGGTGGCACATGCGCGAGGACGGCCGGTTGCATGCGGAGGATCTGCGCCCGCTGCTCGGCCGGCGGACCCGCCTCGTCGCCTGTGCTCTGACATCCAACGCGCTGGGAACGATCGTGGATGTGCGCGCGGCGGCGGACCTCGCCCATGCCGCCGGTGCGGAGATCTTCATCGACGCGGTGCACTACGGTCCGCACGGGATCATCGACGTCCAGGCGCTCGACTGCGACTACCTGGTTTGCTCCGGTTACAAGATCTTCGCGCCGCACATGGGGTTTCTCTGGGGACGCCATGAGGCGCTCACCGCCCTGGCGACCTTCCGCGAGGATTTCATACCCGATGAGCCGCCGGGGAAGCTCGAGGCGGGAACCTTCATCTATGAGAACGTCGCCGGCATGGCTGCCGCGATCGACTACCTGGCGGAGCTCGGGCGTACGGTGACCGGACGCGGTGGCCCCGCACGGGAGTCTTCGCTGCGCGAGGACTGCCGCGCGGCCATGGCCGCCATCCGCGAATACGAGCAGGGTCTGTCGCGCGAGCTGTTGCGGGTTTTGCGCGATTGCGGTGCGCAGATCTACGGGCTGCGGGAGGACGCGCAGGTGCACGAGCGGGTACCGACCGTGTGTTTCAATCTGCCCGGCGTCGCGCCCGCGGCGGTGACCGAAGCCGCGGCAGCGGCAGGCATCGGCATTCGCGACGGACACATGTATTCGCCGCGCCTCATGCGCCGCCTCGGCCTGGCCGTCGAGAGCGGCGCGGTGCGTGTCTCACTGGTCCACTACAACTCGGTGGAGGAAGTGCGGCAGCTCGGCACCGTGCTGTCGCGGCTGCGCGAGCCCGTGGCACCGGCGGTCACGCGTTAGACGGCGGTATACTGCGCGCTCGCGGGAGAGTGCAGACGTGAGTCGAGCCGAATTCGCCATTCTCGGGGCCGGGGCCATGGGCTCCATCCTGGCCGCGCATCTGGCGCGCGCGGGGCATTCTGTGGTCGTCATCGCGCGCGGCGAGCGCGCGGCCGCGGTGGCGCGCGACGGACTGCGCATCAAGGGTCTGTGCGACTTCGCTGCGCCGGTGCCGGTGATCACGGAGCCGAGCCAACTGCAGGCGGCGGATACGCTGATCGTCGCGATGAAGACGCCCGGAACCGAAGCCGCGCTGGAGCAGCTGCGACACGTGCGCGTCGGGGCGGCACTCTCCGTTCAAAACGGCATCCTCAAGGACGAGCTGCTGGCCCGGACCTTCGGATCCGATCGGGTGCTCGGCGCGCTGGCGGACACCAGCGGGGAGCTGCTGCAGTCGGGTGAGGTGCTCTTTACCCGCAACGTGAGCCTGCCGCTCGGGGAGCTTGGCGGTGGCATCAGCGAGCGCGCGCGGCGCATCGCAGGCGCGATCGATGCAGCGGGTGTCCGCGCCACCGCGGTCGCCGACATCCTGGCGCTCGAATGGAGCAAGTTCACCGTGTGGCTCGGCCTCATGACCATGGCCGTGACCATGCGGTCGGTGAGCTGGCGCTATCTGACGGACGCCGACTGCGCGCGGGTGCTGGTCCGGCTGGTTCGCGAGGTGGCGGCTGTCGCGCGAGCGCAGGGAATCAGCCTGGTCGGAAGCGCGGCCTCACTGCCGCTGCTGACGATGCTCGACGCACCGGAGCCCGATGCCATCGAGGCGGTCCGCAAGGCTGGCGAGCACATGCGCTCGCGGGCGCCCGATCACCGCATGTCGGCGCTTCAGGACCTGGAGGCGGGCCGGCCGCTCGAAGTCCATGAGACCTTCGGTTACGCCGTGCGCAAAGCCGGGGAGCTCGGACTGTCCCTGCCGCTGTTGGAAGCCTGCCATCACCTGGTTGCCGGGATCGACCGCATCCGGCGGGCCGGCACGCGCTAGCAGCCGGATGGCCGCGCCGGAACCCGCCGCCGTACGCCCTGTTTAATACGTCATGGGACTCGATCTCGATCATCTCGGCCGTTCGGGCCGCAATCTGGCCGATACCGGCCGCCTGATCCAATGGGCGGCGCACGCGGCGCATCCCTCGAGCACCGCTTTCGAGCGCGTGGCCGCGGCGGTTTCTCTCGCCACCCTCGGGTCGCGGCTGATTCCGGCCGCCGGCCGGCTGCTCAGGCGGCATCCGGTGGCGTCGGTGCTGGTGGCGGCGGGCTTTCTGGGGGCTCTGTATCTGACTCGGGCGCCGCGGGGCGCTCTTCGGCCGCGGTCCGGCTAGCCGCGGGCTGCACGCTGCCGGCCGGGAGGGTGGAGAGCTCCTCGTGCCGGCTTTGCAGCATGACCGTGTTCTCGAGCACCAGAACGACGCCGTCCGCAAGCACCTGAATGGTCTTCGTGGAGTTGCGCGGCATCGGAACGCGCATGGTGAGGCAGTAATTGACCATCGCCGCAGCCAGCATGGGCAGTGAGTAGCGGCGCTCGATGACCTCGCCCCCTTCCGCCCGGTGGATCGAGAGGATGACGCACGCCTCCTCGCCAGCGGAATTGTCGATGCTGGCGCCGACCACGGTCGCCTTGGACGGCCAATGTCCCTGCTTGTCCTCCAGCTCGATGAGCGCATCGACCAGTGTGTCGAGCGGGAACTGCAGGCGCCGGTTCTCGTGAATGAGGGTGTTCGCCACGGAGTTCGCCCTGGACTGCGCGCGCAAGCTACCATATCCGCGATTCCATTGGCGCGGACAAGAACACGATGCTCCACCCGAGAGCCTGGCTGCTGACCCTGACTCTGACCGTCCTCACATTTCCCGCTTTTCCCGCCGCCGCGGCCAGCCCGGCCTCCGCGCGGCCTCCGTCGTTGGATCCCCGCCTGTCGCCCGACCGGCGGGCGGAGCTCGCGCTGCGGGCCATGACCCGCGATGAGAAGCTGTCACTGGTGTTCGGCTACTTCGGCACGGTCATGCCGGAGAAGCACTACGCCCCCCCGCCGCAGGCGCGACCGGGCTCGGCCGGCTTCATCCCCGGGATCGAGCGCCTGGGTCTGCCTCCGCAGTGGGAAACCGACGCCGGTCTCGGTGTCGCGACGCAACGGGCCTCGCGCGACGCGTTTCGAGAGCGAACCGCGTTGCCGTCCGGGCTGTCCACGGCGGCAACCTGGAATGCGACGCTCGCACGCGAGGGTGGTGCGATGATCGCCTCGGAGGCACGCGCCTCCGGATTCAACGTGCTGCTCGGCCCCGGCCTGGACCTGGTACGCGAGCCGCGTGGCGGGCGAAGCTTCGAGTACGCCGGCGAAGACCCGCTTTTGGCCGGCGAGATCGCCGCGGCGCAGATTCGCGGCATTCAGTCGCAGCACGTCATCGCGGTAGCGAAGCACTATGCGCTCAACGACCAGGAGACCGGCCGCAACGTGTTCAGCGCCGACATCTCCCAGGCGGCGGCGCGCGAGTCCGACCTGTTGGCTTTCGAGCTTGCGATCGAGCAGGGCCGGCCGGGGGCCGTAATGTGTTCCTACAACCGCTTGAACGGCGTGCATGCCTGTGAGAGCGAGTGGCTGCTCGAGCGCGTGTTGAAGGGGGACTGGGGCTTTGCCGGCTATGTCATGTCGGATTGGGGCGCGGTGCACAGCACGGTCCGCGCGGCCCTCGCCGGGCTGGATCAGGAATCCGGCTACGTCTTCGATAGCCAGCCCTATTTCGGCGCCCCGCTGCGCGCGGCGTTGAGCAGCGGCCGGCTGCCCGCGGCACGCCTCGATGAGATGGCGCGGCGCATCCTGCGCTCGATGTTCGCCGTAGGCGTCGTCGACCATCCCGATGACGCCGCCTCGGCTGCCATCGACTTCGCATCCGATCGACGCGTCGCGCAGGAGGACGAGGAAGAGGGCATCGTGCTGCTGAAGGACGCGGGCGGCGTCCTGCCGCTCTCGCGTACCGCGAAGGAGCTGCTGATCATCGGCGGCCATGCCGACCGGGGCGTCCTCTCGGGCGGCGGCTCCTCGACCGTCTTTCCGGTCGGGGGCAACGCCGTGCCGCAGCCGGGTAACGCCGGCTGGCCGGGTCCCCCCGTCTATCTGCCGTCAGCGCCGCTCGGGTCGATCATGGGCGAGGCGCCGCGAATCAACATCCGCTACCTCGACGGAAGCGATACCGCCGCCGCGGCGCGCGCGGCCGCCCGGGCGGACCGGGTCGTCATCTTCGCCACCCAATGGGCGGCGGAGAGTCTGGACGTGCACATGACTCTCGACGGCGACCAGGACAAGCTGATTGCGGCGGTCGCGGCCGCCAATCCGCATACCGTGGTGGTTCTGGAAACCAACGGCCCGGTGCTGATGCCGTGGCTGGGGAAAGTCGCCGCGGTGCTCGAGGCCTGGTACCCAGGCAGCGGCGGCGGTGCGGCGATCGCCCGGGTGCTCTTCGGGGAGGTCGACCCTTCGGGCCGGCTGCCCGTGACTTTTCCGGCGTCGCTCGAGCAGTTGCCGCACCCCGTGTTGCCGGGCGCCGGCGTGCCTGATGGGCAGCCTTTCGACATTCACTACACGGCCGGAGCCGCCGTGGGCTACAAGTGGTTCCAACAGCACGGACTGCAGCCGCTCTTTCCGTTCGGCTATGGACTCACCTACACGCGCTTTCGCTACGGCGATCTGCGGACGAGGGTCACCGCTGGGCAGCTGACTGTCTCGCTCACCGTCACCAACATCGGCAGCCGGCGCGGAGCGGCGGTGCCGGAGGTGTATGTGGGGCCCGTGTCGCAACTCGCGACGGTATCCTGGGAGGCGCCGCGCAGGTTGGGCGGCTGGTCGAAGGTCACGCTGCCGCCCGGTGGCTCCGCCACAGTGGCGATTCGCGTCGATCCGCGATTGCTCGCGGTATTCGATGCAAATCATCATCGGTGGCAGCGCGCCGCAGGCGCCTACCACGTGTGGGCGGGCGATTCCTCCGCGAGCCTCGAGCTTGCGTCCGAGGTGCGCCTCGCGGCCTGGTCGCACGACGCGCTCTGGCCGTCGCACGCCGGCGCCGGGAAGTAGCGGGCGCGCCGCGGCTATATAAATCGCGGCGCTCGCGCAAGCCTTGTTGCGCGGCAGGCGATTGCGCATAGTGCGCCGCATGATCGCCATCGAATCCCGGATCGCCGCCGAGCTCGCCGTCAAACCGCCGCAGGTCACTGCCGCCGTCGCCCTGCTCGACGGCGGCGCCACGGTGCCGTTCATCGCGCGCTATCGCAAGGAAGCCACAGGTGGGCTCGACGATGCGCAGCTGCGCGCCCTGCAGGAGCGCCTGACGTATCTGCGCGAGCTCGAGGAGCGGCGCGCCGCGATCCTGAAGAGCATCGACGAGCAGGGAAAGCTGACGCCCGAGATCCTGCGCAGCGTCGCGGCGGCCGAGACCAAGCAACGCCTCGAGGACCTCTACCTGCCCTACAAGCCCAAGCGGCGCACCAAGGCGCAGATCGCGCGCGAGGCGGGCCTCGATGCCCTGGCGCAGGCGCTCCTCGCCGATCCAACACTCGATCCGCAGGCGGCGGCCGGCCGATATCTCAAAGCGCCTTTCACCACCGAGCAGGGCGAGAATCCGGGCGTTGCCGATGTGAAAGCGGCGCTCGAGGGTGCTCGCCAGGTGCTGATGGAGCAGTTCGCGGAGGACGCCGCCCTCGTTGGTGACCTGCGCGAGTACCTGCGCGGCAGCGCGCGGCTGGTGTCCAGGGTCGCCGCGGGCAAGGAAGAGGCCGGCGCCAAATTCCGCGATTACTTCGATTATCAGGAGCCGCTCGCCGCCATTCCCTCGCATCGCGCGCTGGCGCTCTTGCGCGGGCGCAAGGAGGAGATTCTGCAACTCGCCCTGAAGCTTCCCGAGGAGCTCGAGCCGCCCGCGCCGCCGGCTGCGGCCGCCGAGGCGCTGAATTCCTGCGAGCGCAAGATCGCCGCGCGCTTCGGCATCGCGAGCAAGGGCCGGCCCGGCGATGCCTGGCTGATGCAGACGGCCCGCTGGACGTGGCAGGTGAAGCTCGCCTGGCAGCTCGAAGGCGAGTTGCTGTCGGACCTGCGCGAGCAGGCGGAGGAAGAGGCCATCCGCGTCTTCGCCCGCAATCTGCACGACCTGCTGCTCGCCGCTCCGGCCGGTCCGCGCGCCACCCTGGGGCTGGATCCGGGGCTGCGCAGCGGCGTCAAGGTGGCGGTCGTCGATCGCACGGGCAAGGTGCTCGATACCGCGACGATCTACCCGCATGCGCCGCGCAATGACTGGGATGGCGCGTTGCATGTGCTTTCCCTGCTTGCGAAGAAGCACGCGGTCGACCTCATCAGCATCGGCAACGGTACGGCCTCGCGGGAGACCGACAGGCTGGCGGGCGATCTGATCAAGCGGCATCCGGACCTCGCGCTGACGAAGATAGTGGTCTCGGAGGCGGGCGCGTCGGTGTATTCGGCCTCCGAGCTCGCCTCGCGCGAGCTGCCGGGGCTCGATGTCACACTGAGGGGCGCCGTTTCCATCGCGCGCCGCCTGCAGGATCCGCTGGCGGAACTGGTGAAGATCGACCCCAAGTCCATCGGCGTCGGGCAGTACCAGCACGATGTCAACCAGACGAAGCTCGCGCGCTCGCTCGACGGTGTGGTGGAGGATTGCGTCAACGCGGTGGGCGTCGATGTGAACACGGCCTCGCCGGCGCTGCTCGCCCGGATTTCGGGGCTGTCGGAATCGCTGGCCGCCGCGATCGTCCGCCACCGGGACGAGCAGGGCGCCTTCCGCAGCCGGGAATCGCTACGCGAGGTGCCGCGGCTCGGGGCCAAGACGTTCGAGCAGGCCGCCGGCTTCCTGCGCATCAACGACGGCGAGAATCCGCTCGACCGCTCGGCGGTGCACCCGGAGGCCTATCCCCTGGTACAGCGCATTCTCGCCGACCTGCGCAAGCCGCTCGCCGAGGTGATGGGCGATGCTCGCGCCCTGCGGCAGATCGACGCCGCGCGTTATACGGACGAGCGCTTCGGCCTGCCGACCGTGCGCGACATCCTGCGTGAGTTGGAGAAGCCGGGGCGTGACCCGCGGCCGGAGTTCAGGTCGGCGATGTTCCAGGAAGGCGTGGAGGATCTGAAGGATCTGACCGTCGGCATGCTGCTGGAAGGCGTGGTGACGAACGTCACCAACTTCGGCGCCTTCGTCGATGTCGGCGTGCACCAGGACGGGCTGGTGCACATCTCGATGATGGCGGAGCGGTTCGTCAAGGATCCGCGCGAGCTGGTCAAGGCAGGCGATGTGGTGAAGGTGAAGGTCCTCGAGGTGGATCTGCAGCGCCGGCGCATCGCGCTCACGATGCGACTGGGCGATACCTCGGCGCGTGCCCGACCGGAGGGTGCACGTCAAGGCGCCGCCGACGGCGATCGAGGCCGATCCTCTCGACGGCCCGCCGGACGGCCCGACCCCCACGCGCGCAAGGAGCCGGCCGGCAACGGCGTGATGGCAGATGCGCTGCAGCGGGCGCTGAAGCGCTGAGCCTGCCATATGAACCGTCGTATAGCCCGAGCCGAGAGCATTATTTGTCCGCGGAGCCCGCCGCAGCCAATATTACGGTGAAGCCAGCATTCCAATAGGGGGGTACTTGATCGGGAATCGCCACCGGGCCAGCGGGCTCGCGAGTCGCATCCTTTGTCTGGCCGCGCTGCTGCTCTGCGGGTCCTGCTTCGCGGCACCGGTGGTGCTGAACCGCAATGGCGCGTATGTCGCCATCGAGTCCTACGCACCGAATATCGTCCGCGTCACGATAGCGACGGATTACGCGACAGCGGCAGGGGCCCCGGGTTACGGCGTCATCGCAGGCGCTGATCCGCACGGCTTGCAGCATTCGCAGAATGCGAGTGGTGACGACTTCCGCTCCAGCGCACTGCGACTGCACCTCGATCCGTCGCCACCTCCGGCCGCTCCTTCGGTGGGCGAGCGCTATTTCGCCCCGGCGCTGCCGGCCGTTTCGCTGCAGATCGAAAACGCACGCGGTGACACCGTGCTGGCCATGAACGGCTGGCAGATGGCGCCTCACGTCGTCAACGGCGAGCATACCTTTCAAGTGGGCGCCAGCTTCGTCGCACCGGCCAATGAGCACTTCTACGGCCTCGGCCAGAACCAGGACGGCATTCTCGACCTGCGCGGCCGCACGGTCGATTGCAAGCATTTCTACGACGATCCGCACGGCGAGAGCGTCTGCGTGCCGTTCATGGTCTCGAGTCGTGGCTACGGAATCGTGTGGGATAACCCCTCGGATACCCACGTCTATCCGGGAGTCAACGGACACACGCTCTGGCAATCGGAGGTCGGCGAAAGGGTATCGTTCTTCGTCATCCTCGGCGAGGACGCCGATGCGCTCTACGCCGGGTACGCGAAGCTCACCGGCCGCACGCCGATTCCGCCCAAGGCGGCCTTCGGGCTCATCCAGTCGAAGGCGCGCTACGCGAGCCAACACGAGGTCCTCGACGTCGCGCACACGTATCGCCGCAAGGGTTACCCGCTCGACATCATGGTGATCGACTGGTTCTACTGGACGCGCATGGGCCAGCTCGACATCGATCCGGCGCAGTTCCCGGATCCGGACGCGATGAACCGCGACCTGCACGCCCTCGGCATGCGGTCGCTGATCTCGGTGTGGCCGCGCTTCGAGCGCGACTCGCGCTATTTCAACGAGCTGGACGCCAAGGGTTATTTCCTGAAAGACAAGGACGGCAGGACCCAGGACGGGCTGCCGTTCCGCTCCGATCGCGCCGGCGCGCTGATCGATGCCACCAATCCGCTCGCGCTCGACTGGTTTTTCAGCCACGTTCGGGACAACATCCTCTCCCATGGCTTCGACTACCTGTGGCTCGATGAGACGGAGCCGGACCTGGTTCCCGACGGGTTCTTCTTCAAGATCGGCTCCGGCGACCGCTATTACAACGTGTTTCCGCTGTTGTATGTCGCTGGCATGTCGCAACGGCTGCGCGGCTACCGGCCGCGGAGCCGGGTGCTGATTCTCGCGCGCGCGGCGTATCTGGGCTCGCAGCGCACGGGAGCGATCTTCTGGTCATCGGATATCGATCCGTCATGGGAGGCGCTGCGGCACCAGATTCCGACCGGTCTCAACATGACGGCATCGGGAATCGCCTACTGGGGCAACGATATCGGCGGCTGGCAGCCGTTGCCGCCGACGTCCTCCGCGACGCATCCACCGCTCGTCGATCCCGCGGATGCCCGTGATGTCGTCGGGCAGGATTATGACTATCCGGAGCTCTTCACCCGCTGGTTCGAGTACGGCACCTTCCTGCCCATCCTGCGCATCCATGGCGAGCGCAAGCACACGGAGATCTGGGCCTACGGCAGGCAGGCCGAGGCCATCCTCGCCCGTTACGATCGCCTGCGCTATCAGCTGATTCCCTACATCTACTCGCTCGCTCGCCATACCTACGAGAGCGGCGCGCCGTTCATGCGCGCGCTGTGGATGGACTTCCCGCACGACCCGAGAGTCGCCAACATCGGCGATGAGTACATGTTCGGGCCCGACTTCCTGGTGGCGCCGGTCACGAGTCAGGGACAGACGCGCAAGCAGGTGTATCTGCCCGCGGGTGCCGACTGGTACGACTACTGGACCCACGCGCGGTTCCCGGGCGGTCGGACGATCACCGTCGCTGCGCCTATCGATCGCATTCCGCTGTTCGTCCGTGCCGGTTCCATCCTGCCGCTGGGCAGCGCGGTGCCGAGCACGGCGACGCCGCAGGCCATCGAGCGGATCGAAGTCTATCCCGGACGCGATGCCGACTTCGATCTATACGACGATGACGGTGTCAGCTATGACTACCAGCACGGGGGCGGTCGTGTGACGCGTCTTCACTGGGACGATGCCGCTCATCGGCTCAGTGCGAGCGGCAGCGGCCGGATTCTGCAGCGGCCGGTGAAGGAACTGCTGCAGATAGTCGGCCCGCACTGACGAGGACACGCGTCGGCGCGGCTACATCGCTGACGAGGACTGGCGCGCCGGTGCGGCGCGCAGCGCTTCGGCCAGCGCGAAGTAGAGCGGCCGCGGGCGGTAGTCGGAGCCGAAAGGCAGCGGACGCCGAGGCGTGCCGTCCGCGCGTGGCGTCAGCCGCTGCAGCCAGGAGTCCTTGTCGATGAGCCCCCAGGTGAGGACGTATTTGAGCTGGCGATAGCTCAACGTGATGTCGAGATAGCGCCGCGCGTAATCGGCGACCATGCGATCGCGCCTCGTCGCCTCGGTGGGGAAGGCGCCGTCGTTGACATCGAATTCGGTGATCAGCAGGCCATAGCCCATGGCCGTGACTTCATCGAGGAAGCTGCGCCAGGCGTCTTCCTGCGGCGTGTCGTGCGCCTGGGTGTTCCTGGCGCCGATGTGGCTCTGCAATCCGAGCGCATGCACCGGCACCTTGCGCTTGCGCAATCCTTCGAGAAAGCGCAGCACGCCCTCGCGATGGACCCTGGAGCCGCTGTCCCAGCTCATGTAGTCGTTGTAGACCAGTTGCGCATGGGGCGCCGCCGCGCGCGCCGCGTGATAGCAGAGGTCGATGGCGTCGGTCCCGAGATGACGGGTGAACACGGTGTCGCGTACCTCACCGGTCTCGGTGCTGATGGTCTCGTTGACCACGTCCCAGGAGACGACCTGCGGATAGTGCCCGATCTCGCGGGTAACGTGCTCGCGCAGCAGGCGCTCGAGCGCGGCGCGCGGATCCGATCCGAGCGGGTACTGGCGCACCCACTGCTGCAGATATTTGTTCTTCTGCCAGAGCAGGTTGTGTCCGCGCAGGAGCAGATGATCGTCGGCCGCGAATTGCGCCAGCGCATCACCGTGCTGGAAGGTGAAGGTGCCGGCGGCAGGCTCCACCTGCGGCCACTTGAGCTCGTTCTCGGTGACCATGATGCCGCACTGGGAGCGCATCAGAGCGCAGTACGCCGGATCGGACAGCTGGTAGTAAGCCATGGCGGAGCCGAAGCGCATGCCTCTGCGCCGCGCGATTGCATCGAGCGATTCGTCACCGTGCCGTAACCTCGCGGTCGGCGCGATCGCATCGGCCGCGGGTGTGTGGCCGGCGGCAGCCGCCGCCGCAGCCAGGGTGAGAAAAGCGCGTCTGGACCAGGTACTCATCGCGAGACCTCGGCGGAGTAAGATAGCCGGCATGAAGCCTTACGTAGTCTGCCACATGGTTGCGAGCATCGACGGTCGTATCCTGCACAGCAGGTGGCGTCCCGAGACGCGTGCGGGGGGAGATCTCTTCGAGCGTCTGCACGCCGAGCTCGGCGGCGACGCGTGGCTCGTCGGCCGCGTCACCGGCCAGGAGTTCGCCAAGGCGAAGGCGTACGACACCCAGGCGGACGGCAGCTACGGACGGGAACCCTGGCTGGCCCGACGCGATGCGCCGGCCTATGGCGTTGTGTTGGATGCGCACGGCAGGATCGCCTGGGGGCGATCGGATATCGGCGGCGATCCCATCGTCGTCGTCCTGACGGAGCAGGTCCCCGACGCGCATCTGGCCGGGCTGCGCCGGGATGGCGTTTCCTACTTCTTTGCCGGCGAGCGGCAGCTGGATCTCGCCGCCGCGTTGGAGTTCCTGAATCGCGAGCTCGGCGTGAAGCGCCTGTTGGTCGAGGGGGGCGGCGGCGGCAACGGCGCCTTCCTGCGCGCGGGCCTGATCGACGAAGTCAGTGTCGCCATCGTCCCCGCGATCGATGGCGCGCAAGGTGCGCCCAGCATATTCGATTCCAGCGAGCAGGAGGCGGAGTTGCGCGCGCCGATCGCGCACATGGCGCTCGCGAGCTGCGACGTGCTGGAAGACGGCGCCGTGTGGCTGCGATACCGGCTGCGAAACGAGCGGGCCGCGGCGGCCGCGCGCGAGCCGGCATGACGCGATCGATCGTCCGTCTGGATGGCGCGGTCTCCTGGGAGGAGTGCGGCCCCGCGCCGGAGCGCATTCTCGAAGGTCGCCCGGTGCATCGCGTCTGGAACGCCTTCAGCGACGCCAGCGGGCAATTCTTCTGCGGACGATGGACCTCCAGTCCGGGCAAATGGCGCGTGCGCTACACGGAGAACGAGCTTTGCGTCATCACCGCGGGCCGTGTGACCATCACGAGCATTGCGGGGCACGCCGAGTCGTTTGCGACCGGCGATGCTTTCGTGGTGCCGGCCGGATTCGAGGGCACCTGGACCGTGCACGAGGAATGTACCAAGTTTTACGCGATCTTCGAGCCCGAGGCATGACTCCGGGATCCGGCAACAAAGGCGTCTCATGAGCTATGTACGCTGTCTGCGCGGGTTGGGCTCCGGCCATGAATATCCGGCCGACCATCTGATGAACCTCGACCCGCTGGACAACCGGCCGGTGGAGATGGTGCTCGACCTCGAGCGGCTGCAGCGGGAGCGGCCGGGGATGGGGTGGTATCAGCCGGCGCGCGGCGATCTCTGGCGGTTCGGCGCGCTGTTGCCGCTCGACATCGCGGATTCCGAGGATCGCCGGCACATCGTCGCCCTCGGGGAAGGCCATACACCGTTGCGCGAGTATCCCGATCATCCGGTTGCGCGCAAGGCGGGCTTTCGCCTGCAGATCAAGGACGAAGGCAAGGCGGAGCCCGGCCATGGCGCCAACCCGACGCAGTCGTTCAAGGACCGGGGCATGGCGATGGCCGTCTCGATGGCGCGCCGCTTCGGGCTGCGCAAGCTGGTGGTCCCGACCCAGGGCAACGCCGGCGACTCGCTGCTGGAATATGCTCTGGCCGCGGATCTCGAAGTGGCGGTGATCATGCCGAGCGACACTCCGATGCCGATCCTGGGGCGCGCCGCCGCCCTCGCGCGGCGCAGCCCGAAAGTAGCCTTCGAGCTGGTGGAAGGCACCATTCGCGAGGCGGGTGCCCTGATGCGCGAGCGCTATCTGCCGCAAGGCTACTTCAATGTCGCTACTTTCCAGGAGCCGGGCTGGCGCATCGAGGGCAAGAAGACGCTGGGGCTGGAGCTCGCCGAGCCCGAGCCCGGTGACACGCGCTGGCGCCTCCCCGATGCCATCGTCTATCCGACAGGCGGCGGTACCGGAGTGCTCGGCATGTGGAAGGCATTCGCCGAGCTCGAGGCGCTGGGCCTCATCGGCACGCAGCGCCCGCGCATGATCTGTGTGCAGGCGGCCGCGACCGCGCCCATCGTGGAGGCCTGGGCGAGGGGTGATGCCGACTCCAAGGCGGTCACCGCGGGCAAGACTCTATGCTTCGGTCTCAACGTCCCGGGGGGTGTCGGTCACTTCAAGGTCCTCGAGGCCATTCGCGACAGCGGCGGCTGCGCCATCTCGATGCCGGAAGCGGAGATGGAGCGCGCGCTCTCCTCCGTCTGGCGCGAGAAGCACTGGTGGATCTGTCCGGAAGGCGCCGCTTGTCTCGCGGCCCTCGGGCCGCTCGCCGCCCAGGGCGCAGTGAAGCCGGGCGAGCGGGTGGTGGTGGTCAACACCGGCTCGCTGGAGAAATACCTGCCGGAGCTGCGGCACCTGCTTTGAATTCGAGCGACCGTGAGCGCTCCTGACACACCATCCGCCGGACTCGTGCGCGCGGTCTCGCGCCGGCAGCTCGTCGGACTCGCGATCAATGACGTCGTGGGCAGCGGGATCTACCTGTTGCCCGCCGCGGCTGCGGCGCTGCTCGGCCCGGCCAGTGTCTGGGCGGTCGTGTTGGCGGGCTTCGCGGCGGCGCTGCTGGTGCTGTGCTTCGCCGAGGCGTCGAGCCATTTCGATCAGCCTGGCGGCGCTTACCTCTATACGCGCGAGGCGTTCGGGCGCTTCATCGGTTTCGAAGTCGGATGGATGACCTGGCTGTCGCGCGTGGCCGCTCTTGCCTCATTCGCGCAAGGGCTGGTGCAGGCGACGACCTTTCTCTGGCCGGCGGCCGCGGGCCGCGGGGGCCGGGTCGCCATCATCTGCGGACTCATCCTGCCGCTCGCCGCCATCAACGTGCGGGCGGTGCGGGCGGGCGCGCGTACCGCGGTCGTCCTGGTCATCGCCAAGATGGTGCCGCTCGCGTTCTTCGTCGCTGTCGGCGCGTGGTTCGTCGACAGCTCGCGGCTGGCGATCTTCCAGGCGCCGCGCGGCGGCGCGCTGGGCCAGGCCGCGCTGCTGTTGCTCTTCGCCTACGGAGGCTTCGAGAACACGCCCGTGGCCGCCGGTGAATATCACAATCCCCGCCGCAATGTCCCGTTCGCGCTGCTCTCGATGATCTTCATCGTGACGCTGCTCTATGGCGCGGTGCAGTGGGTGGCGCTCGGCACGCTGCCGGGTCTTGCAGGCTCCGCCTCGCCCCTCGCGGATGCCGCGCAGCGCTTCGCCGGGCATCCGGGCGCGTGGCTGCTGACATTGGGGACGATGCTGTCGATCGCCGGTATCGCCAGCAACACCATGTTGACGGGACCTCGTTATCTCTATGCGCTTGCATGCGACGGTTACGGTCCACGATGGCTCGCGCGCGTGCATCCGCGATATCGCACGCCCGCTGTGGCAATCGTCGTACAGGCGCTGGTCGCGCTCGCGCTTGCGATGTCCGGCTCGTTCGTGCAGCTCGCCAGCCTGTCGGTGATCGCCCGGGTCGCGACCTACATCGGCACGGCCGCCGCCGTACCGATACTGCGCCGGCGCATCGCGGCTCGCGCCACCGTGCGTCTGCCGCTGGGTCCGGCGATCCCGATCGCGGCGCTGCTGATTGCAACGGCGTTGCTGAGCAGCGCGACGGCGGCCAGCCTTCTCGGCGTGGCGGCGGCACTGGCCGCAGGCTGCGTCATTTACGTCGCCAGGCGGCCGCCGGCCGCGGACGGGAGTCTGAGCGGCGAGGCGCTCAAGCGCTGAGGTGAGGCGTTCCCGCGCGGTTGGAATATGCGCGGCGGCTGGACTACCATGATCCGATGAATACCATCGACGCCGGCAACGCGGACCTGTTGGCCGAGGCTGTGACCTGGAGACATCATCTGCATCGTCATCCGGAGCTGGCCTTCGGCGAACGGCAGACTTCGGAATTCGTCGCCGCCCAGCTGACTCGCTTCGGACTGAAAGTCCATCGCGGGCTCGCGGGCACCGGCGTCGTCGGCACGCTGACGCGCGGCACGGGGCGGCGGTGCATCGGCATACGGGCCGACATGGATGCGCTGCCGATCCGTGAGGAGAGCGGGGCGGCGCACATCTCGAGCGTCCCGGGCGTCATGCATGCCTGCGGACACGACGGACACACGGCCATCGCCCTGGCCGCGGCCCGCATCTGCGCGACGCTGCCCGATCTCGATGGAACGGTGCATTTCATCTTCCAGCCGGCGGAAGAAAATGAAGGCGGCGGCCGGCGCATGGTCGAGGAGGGACTGTTCGAATCCTTCCCCTGCGACAGCGTCTATGCGCTGCACAACTGGCCGGCGCTTCCCGTCGGCACCTGTGTCGCACGCGACGGGCCGATGATGGCCGCGTTTGGAATCTTCGAGATCAGTGTCCGCGGCCGCGGTTCGCACGGCGCCATGCCGCATACGGGTACGGACCCGATCCTTGCCGCGGCGCAGATCGTATCGGCTCTGCAAAGCATCGTCAGCCGCAACGTCGACCCACTGCAATCCGCTGTCGTTTCCGTCACGCAGCTGCGCGGCGGCGAGACCTGGAACGTACTTCCGGACGAATGCATCATCCGCGGCACGACACGCTGGTATGACGATCAGATCGGCGACCGCATCGAAGAGCGCCTGGCCCAGCTCACCCGCGCCGTTGCCGCCGGATTCGGCTGCACGGCCGACATCCGGTACGAGAGACGCTACCCTGCCACCCTGAACGATCCGGCGGCGGCGAAGCTCGTGCGCGACATTGCGGGCGACATTCCGCTGCGTGTCGTCGATTCGCCACCCACCATGGGCGCCGAGGACTTCGCCTACATGCTGCGGGCCGTGCCGGGCTGCTATCTGTGGCTCGGCGCGGCACGCGCCGGCGATAACCCGGGACTGCACTCGGCGCGTTACGACTTCAACGACGAGGCGCTGCCGGCCGGGGTCGGGCTCTGGGTCAAGCTGGTTGCGCGGTGCCTCGCCCGCGAGTGAGCCGCGGCCTCACGTTTGCGGCGGTGGGCCTGCCGACCCTTCTCTGACGATGGCCTGCGCCGCGTTGGCTTCCAATACCCACGCCGCCGCCGCATCGACGGTGTATTCATCCTCGAACCAGAGAAAGCCGAAGTCGGTGATGCACTCCGGGAAGTCCGGCTTGATGACGACATAGCCCGGAATCATGCCGCCGGGCATGAAGGTGTCATCGGCGCGGTTGTTGCCATACCCCTGCGGCTTCGAGGCCGTACCGATTCCGGAGATGTAGGACACGCTCGACACCGGATGCGTGCCGAGCAGGTAGTTGGCGGCGCGCAGGGTGTATTGCGGCCCCACGATGTCGGGAAACGCCTCGTGCAGGAAGTAGAGCGCGGCGCCGAACCCCGCCACCTGCGTCGAGCCGCCCCAGGCCCCGAGTGACGGCGGCACGCCAAAGGGCGTGGCGTCCATATACTTATCCAGCTGCGGCACGAAGGCTTTCACCGTCGCTTTGAGCCGGGTCCGGTATCGCGCGTCCAGATAGGGCAGGGCGCGAACCGCCGACCAGCCGCCGAAGGCGATCTGCTGCGGCGTGCTGGGAAACATCTTCTCGACGCGCGACTTGTAGGGCTGCGCGCCGTGGGTGGCAATGGTCAGCTCCACCGCGGCGGACCATTCCGGCGACCCGAGGAGGAACTCCCGGTACCCGCCTTCACCCTCCACGTGCTTGGGGCTCTGCGCGCCGGCGGAGTGCGCCGCCGCGTCGTGCCACAGCTTGACGGCCGCATCGAGGCACTGCCTGGCGAGCGGATCGTTCCAACCCTTCAATGTGCGCGAGGCGGCGGCGAGTGACGCCGCGGCCGCGTATTCCATGCTCGGGGACGTCATGGTCCAGGCCCACCGCGGGTCCGGGTTGTTGGAATACACTCCGGTTTGCGATGCGCCGTCGCCGATGAACGTGTACCACTTCAGGTAGGGCGATTGGATGCCGGTGAAGGGGTGCCCGACGGCATGGATCTGCGCGAGTGTCTGCAGAACGCCATGCTCGACCTGCTGGACGATGTCCGGCACGCCGTCCGGGCGATGCATTTCGACCGAGCGGGCCTTCTCGTCAACGGCGAGCTCGTCCCACTTCGGGTGGAAGGTCTCGTACGTCAACGCGAGGTTCTGGATGGTGCCGTACTGGCCGAAGGCGTCATTGTCGAAATCGCCGGCATCGAACCAGCCGCCGACGTTCAGGCCGGGAATGTGCTGCCCGGGCTTGTAGGGAGACTCGGTGTCGGGGCCCATCCAATAGCCGTCGAAGTGAGTCAGGTTCGGCGGCGCCTGCAACGCGTCGGTCATGTGCGCTATGCCGTGCCACACGCGGTAGGCATCGCGGACTGACACGTGGTCCATTTGGACGGCGAGGAAGCCGTCCAGCGTCGTCTGCCAGGTTCTATCGTAGACGTCATCGGCGATAGGGAACACATCGGTACGTGCGCCTGCGTATTCGATGACGTAGAGGCCGGGCGTCCTCACCGCAGAGAAGTCGAATTTTGCGTAGTCGTAGCGCAGCCACGGCTTGGGATCCGACACCGGACCCTCGAAGACCTTGCGGTACGTCCCGTCGTCGGCGAGTCGCAGCACCGCTGCCGTGCGCGGCGCCTTGAATCGCCGGTCGAGCTCGATGACCGCCACCTTGCGAAAGCCGGGTGCGTATCCGGCCTGGCTGTGCGCGATCATGGGCGGCCGGGTCCAATCGGGGATATAGCCCGGGCGGATGTGCCACACCACCGCGCCTTGCGTCTGCCCGGCCGGAATCAGCGAGCGCAGCACATACCAGCCGTTCTGCGCCTCGTTGCGTCCGTCGTAAAGGAGGAGGGGTGAGGTGTCCGAGGTGACGCTGATCCGGTCGAGCGGATCGTCGACGGCCATTGTGATGCTCTTGCCGGTCGCGAAAGGAAGCGGTTGGGTGTAGCCCTTGGCCTCGTGCCACTGCTGCACGTACCACAGGGCCTTCGGGTCGCCCGCTCTCGGCGGCGCCACGGTCATCTCGCTCTCCGGAACGCGCGGCAACACTCCGAACACCTTGTCGTCCACTGCATAGGCCTTGTCCATGTATATGGAAGGCAGCAGCTCCAGATTGAATCCGGCACGGCCGACGAGCGCTGGCGGCAGCGGCTTGTCGAGATTCACGGTCACCCGCACTCCGCCGGGCTCCGCAGCGACCACGACGTGGTAGTCCATGTGGTACGCCGGATACGAGACGAACGCGCTCAGGCGGCCGTTCGCCTTGTCGGCCTGATGGCTGATGAGATGCGGGATGATGTCCCACTGCTCCGGGGTGGGAAGCAGACGCACGCTGCCGTTGGTGGCGACGCGCTGCCCGTGCAGGATGATCTGCATCGCCGCATCCTTCTGATCGAAGAAGATGGGGCTGTAGTTGTCGTCGTACAGCATGATGCTGACGCCGGGTGCGTCCAGATAGCCCTGGTCAGTGACCTTCATCATCAGGTCCGCGCCCGCGGCGGCGAGGCATTGCAGCGGAGCGAGCACGGACATTGCAAAAGCGGCGAGCAGTCGGGGGCGCATGGCGACTCCAGTCGTATGGGAGCGCTACCATCCTAATGCGGACCGGATCGGGACCGCAAGGATCGCGGCCCTGGGGCGCAATCTGGGTGGCTGCGCCGCGCAATTTGGGTGGCGTTGCCCGATGTGCGCGCCGCGGGATCGCGGCAGGATCCTTCCCGCCCGGAATCGCCGGGAGAGATCGGAGATCCATCATGCCGCGCTATCTCGTCGAGCGCCATTTTCCCGAAGGGCTCGACATCCCCTGCAATGAGGCCGGCGCGGCGCTTTGCCGTCAGGTCGTGGCCAACAACGCCGAAGAGGGCGTGACCTGGCTCCATTCGTACGCCACCCCTGACCGCAAGCGCACGTTCTGCATCTACGACGGTCCTACGCCCGAGGCGATTCGGCGCGCAGCCATCCACAACAAGCTTCCCATCACGCAAATCACCGAAGTGCGGGCGCTCGAGCCCTACTTCTTCGTCTGATCTACGAATCCCAGGAGACAAACATGAAGATCATCGCTTCACTGCTGATGTGCCTGCTCATCGGCGCCACCTTCGCGGGCGAGCCGGCTGTTCACCAGCATGCCTCACCGACAACGGCGCGCGCGCCGATGCATCGCTATCTCGTCGAGCGTACCTTTCCAGCGGGCGCCCTGGCGGGATTGGATGCCGCGACCAAGGCCAAAGTGAACGCCCGGAATGCCTCGGTGGGCGTGCGTTGGCTCGAGTCCTATGCGACCGCGGACAAGACCAGGACCTTCTGCATCTACGAGGGCCCGAGCGAGCGGGCAGTGCGCCAGGCGGCGGCACTCAACCACCTGCCGGTGGATCGCGTGATCGAGATCCCGGTCACGCTGCTGCCGAAGTAGCGCCCGGAGCGTTCCCGGGCGTCATGATCCGGAATCCGCGGCGCTGCCCGCTTCGAGCTTGCGGGCCAGCGCCGCGGCCTCCTCGCGCGATGCGACATCGAGCTTCCTGAATACGGCGGACACGTGGCGATCCACCGTCTTGACCGAAAGGAAGAGGCGCTTCGCGATCCCGGAATTGTGCAGGCCGTCGCTCATCAGGGCGAGCACCTGAGCTTCACGCCGCGTGAGGCCCAGTTTGTGGGCGCGCGTCGACGTGCGCACGCCTCGGGGGATGCGTCGCATGCCGCGCCCGCGCATTCGCCGCCGCAGCGCTCGAGCGGTGGCGCTCGCGCCCAGCGCATCGAGCAATGCGAGCGCTTCACGTTGTGCCTCGCTATCGCCCGAAGCCAGGGCCAGAGCCTGGTCGTAGCGGCAGCCGAGTGCGGCCCACACGCGAGCCGCCCCCGGCGCGTCGCCGGCGATTTCGAGCGCGTGCGGCTCCGCGATATCGGTCGGGGTCTGCGACAGAGAGTCGACTCGCCGGAGCCATGAGGCCAGCTCCCCCTTGATCCAAGGATCGCGGTATCGCAGGGACGACTCGTAGACCGGGCGCACCTCTCGAACGACGCGAGACGCGTCATCGGCGAGCCAAGCGGCCTCAGCGAGCGCCGATGCCAGCGGCCCCGTGCGCTGCAGCTCGTCGGCGTGGACCGCAAGGCCCCGCGCTTCCTCGAGCAGGGCCTCGGCTCCGGGATCACCGCGCCGGATGCGCAGCTGCGCGAGCGTGATCAGCGCCGGTATCCGCGTGACCGGCGCCGTGCGAGGATGCTCCAGGACGCTGTTGGCATCCTCAGCGGCTCCGTCCCACTCGCCCTGCTCCAGGCGTGCGCGTGCGCGTACCGCCAGCATGTAGAGCCGCCATGAGTCGAGATCGTGGAGCTCGCAATACCTCAGCCCCTGGCGCAGGTACTGCGCGCAGTCGGCGTACCGCTTGCCCACGTTCGCCATGGAGGAAAGGTTGGTGAAGGCACGCGCCGCATGTTCCTGCTGCCCGTTGGCGAGCGCCAAAGAGAGGCTCTCGTGCACGTCCGCCCATCCCGCCGGGTCGTAGGCCACCAGGCGGGCTGATCCGCGGTTGTTGAGAGCATGGCAGAGGATCGCCACGTCTCCGAGGGCCCTGGCCAATTCGATGGCACGCTGTGCCCATCCGATCGCCGATTCCGAGTCGTAGGCCAGCATGTCGAGCTGCGCCAGATTGCTGTAGGCCATTGCAAGCTCGCAACTTCGGGGCAGTCGCTCGAGGACGGTGATCGCCTCGAGGGCGTATTGCTTCGCGGGCTCGCGACGGCCCGCAAACCACGACAGCCGCGACAGCCAGCGCAGTGAATCGCCCTCCCTGGCGGATGCCGCGATTTCGCGCCAGATCCGCAGGGCGGAGTTACGCGTCTCGATGGCAAGTTCGATCCGGTCGGTGAGATAACATTCGTAGCTCAGTCGGTCGAGCAACTCCGCGCGTCGGGACGCATCGAGGCCGTCGGCGTAACGCAGGGCTGCCTGCAAATGGGCGGCCGCCTCGCGATGCGCGCCCAACCCGGAAGCCTGTTGCGCAGCGATCGGCGCGTAGTGCAATACCGCGTGGGCGTCGCCCGCTCCGTCAGCATGGTGGGCGAGGCGCGCCGCTGGAATGTCGGCGGCTTGCTGGAGTACGCGAAGCACTGTAGCGTGCAGGCGGCGCCGCAGGATGGCTGGCACGAAGTCCTCGAGCGCTCGGCGTGCCAGCTCGTGCCGGAACGCAAGCGACCCATCGTCGCCGTGAACCATGCCGGCGCTCGACAATTCCTCGAGCGCGGCAGCGTCCGCCGCCGCGCCGGTCGATTCCAACATCCAACGCTCGACCTTGCCCGGTACGATGGATGCGAGCTGCGCGATCTGAAGGGCGGCGGGCGAGAGTCTGGCCACGCGCGCGAGCACGGCATCGCGAACTGTCGCGGGCACGGTATCGACGTCCGCGGCCAGTACCTCGGTCACGAAGAACGGGTTGCCGCCGGTCGCCTGATACAGGCCTCCCGGCCGCTTGCCTGCCTGGCGCGCGAGCCGCGCGACCGCGGCCTCCGACAGGGGGGCGAGCGACAGCCGGCGCACGCTCGCCCGCGGAAGCTCCCCGAGCACCTGGCGCAGCGGATGACGGAGGCCGACTTCGTCGGCCCGGTATGTCAACACCAGCATCGCGCGCGTCTGGTGCATGCGGCGGCCCAGGAACTTCAGCAGATCCAGCGTCGCCTCGTCGGCCCAGTGAACGTCTTCGAACACCATCAGTGTGGTGGGCGGCGCCTGCAGCGCCTCGAGCAACGCCGTGAACAGGGCGTCGCGGCTCGTGCCGCGGATCAGCGCCGCGAGAAGCGGCCCCTGGAGCCGGCGCGCGACGTCATGCAGCGGACCGAGAGGTCGCGGCGTGAAGAGCGCATCGCACGCGCCATGGAGCACGCGCGCCGCGCTTCTCTGCCCGCGCGACCAGGCGTCGACGAGAGCGCTCTTGCCGATCCCCGCTTCGCCGCTGACGAGGGCGAGGATGCCGGCGTGGCTGACGGCGCTCTCGAGCCATTGGCCGAGCTGTTGCAGGCAGTTTTCGCGCTCGAGCAATTCCATCGGGGTCGCCGCCTCGATGCCGTCGGAAGGTGCGATCGCGCAATCGCTGAATCCGCCCGGCGGAGCCCGGGCGCGCGACACCAGATGTTACCATCGCCGGGAGCGCGGCGCCGCCGGTGGCGTTCGGGGCGGGGAGGTCGACGTCAGGCGGCGGGACCGGATGTTGGACACCCGATTGACCGGGTGCGCGCAGACATCGCCAGTCTGCGCTATCCTCGCCCCAACGGTCAGCGGAGGCGCGAGCAATGAAGTCCCAGATCAAAGGCACCACGATGCCCGTGCTCGAGATCGGCCTGGAGCCGAACGATCGCATCGTCGCCGAGCCCGGCGAGTTTTCCTGGATGACTCAGGGAGTGCAGATGCGCACGACGGCCTATACGGCCGGCGCTCGCGGTATCTGGGGCGCCATCGGCCGCGCCCTCTCAGGGGGTGGGCTGTTCATGACCGAGTACTCGGCGCCCGCGGGCCGCGGCGTGATCGCCTTCGCCGCGAAGGTGCCGGGCGCGATCCTGCAGGTCGACGTTCCCCCCGGACATGCGTATCTGATCCACCGGCACGGTTTTCTCTGCGGCACGGAGGGGCTGCAGCTCACGACCGGATTTCAGCGCTCGCTCGGCGCGGGCATCTTTGGCGGCGACGGATTCCTGTTGCAGCGCCTCACCGGTCCATGCACCGCATGGGTCGAGCTCGGTGGCGAGGTGGTGACCTACGACCTCGCGCCTGGCGAGACGCTGCAGGTGCACCCGGGCCACATCGGCATGTTCCAGGACAGCGTGGGTTTCGACATCACCTTCATGCGCGGATTCGCCAATGCGCTCTTCGGCGGTGACGGCCTCTTCGTGGCCCGGCTGACCGGGCCCGGCCGGGTGTGGCTGCAGAGCCTCACCGTGCCCAATCTCGCGCATGCGATCGCACCGTATCTCGGCGGGCGTGCGGGGCAGAACATCGAGACGGGCGCGGCCGGCGGCATCGCCGGCGCGGTGTTGCGCGACATGTTCGGCGGCAATCGCTGACGGTGAAGGCGATCTAGGCGACGGTGACGCGATTGCGTCCCCCGCGCTTGCTCTCGTAGAGGGCGGCGTCAGCGGCCCTGACGAGCGCGCGCGGGGTGATACTCTGCTCGCCGCGATGCGGCTCGAACCCTGAAATGCCGAAGCTGCCGGTGACGCGCAGCGGTCCGGCCGCGGTGGCGCAGGGACTGCCGGCGATGCGCTCGCACAGGCGGCGCGCGATGAGCAGCGCCTTGGGGATTGCGACCTCGGGCAGCACGACCGCGAATTCCTCGCCGCCGATGCGCGCCACCCAGTCCTCTCCCAGGCGCAGCCCCTCGGTGAGCCGGCTGGCGAACTCCGTCAACACTTCGTCGCCGATCGCGTGGCCGTGAGAGTCGTTGACCTTCTTGAAATGATCGATGTCGCACATGATGATCGACAGCGCGCGCCGCAGGCGCACCGCGCGCTCGACCTCGCGCGGGAACTCGTGCTCGAAGAATCGCCGGCTGCCGCAGCGTGTCAGCTCGTCGATGGTCGACAGGATGCGATTGTCGGTGAGCGCCAGCTGCAGTGCGGCGGAGAGACTGGCGATCCGCCGCGCGGTGGTGAGGTGCGCCCAGAACTCCTCGCCGCCGGCTTCAGCGGGCATGCAGTCGTTGGCGCCCCTGCGCAGCGCCTCGCGCGTGCCCACCGTACCGCCGACGTCGACATAAACCACGTGTGTCGCTGAGCCCGTATGGAGCTGGCGCACCTGCTGCACGAGATCCAACCGGTCGGTGAAGAGCAGCGCATGGGTGCGCGCTTCGAGGTTGGCCAGAGCTTCCTCGGTCGAGGTCACCGGCTCGACCTCGATGTTGGCGTTGAGCAGCCACTTCACGAAGCGCTCGCGCACCTCGTCGGACGCAAGCACGAGCAGTGCAACGGGCAGGGGCGGGTGCCGTCGCAATACGTTCGACAGCGCCGACTGGTCTTCGTGGCTCAGCGCGCGATCGAGGATCGCCTGCCGCTCGATGAGATAGGTCGCGGTGCTGCTCGCGTCGGCGTCGGGTCCGTTCCGGCGACGTTCGCTGCCCTGGTCGCTGGCCATTTTCCTACCCTCCCCGAGCGCCGAGGAGACGGTGTCCGGCAGCCGATTGAGATCCCCTTTCGGCACGAAGCCCGAGGCGCCGCGCTCCCGCGCGACCTTCGCCGCGGCGGGATCGGCATTGCCACTGACAAAGATGAAGGGAGTGCCCGGACACTGCGCGCGCGCGATGGCCAGCGCCGACAGGCCGTCGAAGCCCGGAACGTTGGAGTCCGAGAGGATGACGTCGGGAGGGTGCCTGAGCGCCTGGCGAAACTCGAGCTCGCTCTCCACGCGCTCGAACGAGCAGGCGAGGCCCGCTTTCTTCAGCATTCGGCACGATGACTCCGCCGCCGACGCGTCATCCTCGAGGACCAGCATCCGAATCATTGCAATCCCATCGCTGCACGGAGATGAGTAACGCTTACACGCTCTCTCCGTGCACCCCGCTCCGGCCGGGAATATGTAAAGTTTTCCGAGAGATGCCACTCCCGCGGGGGTTCGGGACCAAAATCACTGCATTGACCCGCTTTCGACTGCGGGACCGTGAGGTTCCTCTCCCAGTCCATCACGCCTCCTGGTCGCGGCATCGACCGTACGAGCGGACTCAATGCCGCGCCCGAGGCTCACCCTGCATCAATCATGCCTAACTGTTTGCTTTCTCAACGCGTGCCATGCACCAGCGTCTGCCATGCCAGGAGGAGCTGGTGCCACGCCGGCTGCACGTTCTGCTGCAGTGTGGCGACCGATTGCCGCAGGTCATCGCCGTGATGGATGCAGTACCACACCGCGAACAGGACCAGGAGCAGGACCACCAACCCGTCCCCGAGGGAATGCCAGGGATAGGGGTACCCGTGGAAGCTCGGCATCATGGCGTGGCGCGCGGCGCGCAGCGGCCAGAGCACCAACTGGAAGAGGACGATGAGGCCGAGGACGGCTGCCCACAGCGGCAGGTGTGGCAGCATCCAGTTGAACACGGCTCCTGTCGTCATCAGCGAGAGGAGAGCGAACACCCAGACCAGCGTCACCAGCGCGGCCACGAGGCCGAGCGCGGCACCCAGCACTTCGGAGATGAAGTGCGCCAGAGGCGGCATGGACGGGTGCGGCGCGGGCGCGGCGGGAGCCGCAGGCGCGCCGCTCCAGCGGTAGGCGCGCCATTGAGCCCGGCCCCGCAGCCACTCCTGACGCCATTGCGCCCGCGCCTGGCGCCACTCCGCCTTCCATTGCGCGCGCGCCGCGCGCGAGTGATTGCTCATCGCCGCCTGGGCGGCCCTGTCGGCCAGTTGCGACGCCTTGAGCTTGGCCTGCTCCACCAGCACTCGCGCGTTGAAAGGTAAGCCTCTGGCCGCGGCGTGTTCCTCCAGTGTGTTGGCGTAGGGCACGATGAACATCATGATGACGTACACCGGAACGGCGAGTCCGCCGCTGAGTATGGTCGCGACCACGAATAGCATGCGCACCAGAGTCACATCGACGTCGAGGTAGACGGCGATGCCCTTGCACACTCCACTGATCAGTGCCCCGTCGCTGATCTGATAGAGGCGCTTCGAGGCCGCAGCGCCGGATGTCCCCGGGCTCTGCGCGCCGGCACTTCCGGTGTTGCCATTCCTGGCGGTCCCGCCGGGAGGCACACCATCATGCGGAACGCCATTGCCGGCGTCGGAGTCGACCGGCCCCATCTCCCGGATCACCTGCTCGATCTCGCCGCGCACGATGACGGTTTTGTGCGGACTCAGACCGCGCTGCAGCTTGTCCGCGATCGCCTGCTCGAGATCGGCCAGGATCTCGGCCTGATCCGGATTGCCCATGAGCGCGCGCCCGGCCGCATCGAGATACTCCGCCAGCGCGGCGTGGGCGTCATCCTCGAGCTGGTAGGCCCGACCGTTGAGACTCACCGATACGACCGCTCGCATGGATCAACTCCCCAGTGATTCGATCGTCTGATTGAGGCGCGCCCAGTAGGCGCCGAACTCGGCCAGCTGCTGCCGTCCGGCGGCCGTGAGGCGGTAGTACTTGCGCGGCGGACCGGCATCGGATTCCTGCCACCGGTAATCGAGCAACCCTTCGCGCCGCAGCCGGCTCAGGAGCGGATACAACGTGCCTTCCTGGGTGGCGAAGTCCGTCGCCTCCAGTTTCTTCAGGATGTCGGCGGCGTATACCGTCGAGCCGCTGACGATCCGCAGCACCAGGAATTCCAGGAATCCCTTGCGCAGCGCACCGAGTTTCGAGTCGTCGCCCATTAATCAAAGAAGCTACCTTTTTAAAGCAAGGTAGCACGGAACGGCGGCCGTATCAAGCGCGGCGGCGGGGCAGCGGCCACGTGTCGGCCTGTGAGCCGGTTGCAGGTGTTGTCTGAATAAGTAAAAGCCGCGCTCACAATCGGCCATGACATGCGATGACGGTCACTGTCAAGCGCGTTGCGATCTGTCAGGGTCGCACCAACAGCAGTGAGGTCATTGTCATGATCAGAAATCTGCG